>Ga0075915_103_pt1 | contig 43531 bp, 42 predicted proteins | sample RifGroA2_FD_68334 | JGI IMG/M metagenome (GOLD analysis project Ga0075915, IMG submission 68334) | Parcubacteria bacterium GW2011_GWA2_38_13
GACTTAGGCTCTTGGATCTTCTTTAGATCCTTAGAACTTAGTCCTTCGGACACAAACCCCGTATCTATCAACATGATAGGCACGGGGTTTTCTTTTTGTCATCCTGAATGAAGTGGAGGATCTCACTGCTTATCGAGGGGATTCTTCGGCCATCGGCCTCAGAATGACAGAAAAGTATCGGCTCAACGCGCTTGAGCCGTTATTTTTTACTCAAATCATAGTAAAACACAAACGCTTTGTCTTGGTCTATGCTTTGCCAGGAGTCCGCTTCTTTTTTCGCTTTCTCGGTTAATTCTTCAAATTTATCCCAATAGCTTGAAAGCACAAAATATACATTTTGCACGCCTATAAATTTTCCTGCCTCGTTGGCAGTAATTTTTGATGGATTTTTATACACCATATCTAAATAGTATTGGTATAAAGGATCGCCGGTCGGGATTGGATAGTAAAAATAATACGCCCCATTCTTTTCATTAAGAAAATATTTTTTAAATCCAAATTCCCGTATGGCGGCAACAGAGGTCATTTGATTGGCAAGCACTACATAATCGCTTGCTGCCATATCATCAATATATCGCACTGTATTAATGTCTGTTTGAGTAATATTGTACCCCCGATCAAGATGATATGCGTCTGATCGCGGATATGAAATATAAAGCGACGAGGTGATGAAAAAAGACATAAATACAATAATGATAAAACGCAAAAAAACGGTTTTTTTAAAACTTTGCGCCAAGGCGTAGAGAAGCGCGAAGAAAATTATAGGCAAAAGAAAGTAAAAAGAAATATCAAAAATTCTATTCGGATAGTTTTGCTGTTCATAGGTTATCAGGGAAGGGAATTGGACTACGATGCGAAGAATAATATAATTGATAAAAAATATAATAAAAAGCATAGGATACATAGCCGATGCGCGAATTTTATATTTTCGTATGAGTAAAATAGTTCCAAGCGCGGACACCAACAAGAAAAAAATATGCATATTATTTTCATACCAATATGCTATATCATGTATAATATTAAAATTATTATTAATATTTGGAATTAAAAACTCCAATGTGTCTTGAAAAACTCCCACAGTATTAAAAAGTTTGAAAGAAACTATTGAAGAGAGTGTTTTTGAAAATTCGGAATTTATTATAAAAATAATCGGAAGCGATATGCATGCCAAAAAACCTGCTTCCAAAAAAAGAAATTTTTTTAAAATTGAAAATGCCGGGGAATTAAATTTAAGATAATATAATAAACAAATAAACATTATAAATATTATAGCAGGGATGCCTGTTATCGGATGGATGAAAAGAGTGGCGCACGATAGCGCTATGAGAGGCAATATCCATTTTTTGTCGCCTGTAAAAATTATAATAGGAGAAAGCAGAATAATAATTAAAATAAAAAAATTAGCAAGCGCTTGGGGGGTGGTTACGATAAAAGACGAGAAGGGAACCATAAGGAAAGCGGCTGAAGCAAACGGCAAGAAATGGGTTTTTTGCGTTACTTGGGAAAAAGTGAAATAAAGTATGAGAGGAATAAAAAAAGAAAAAAGCAGCGGGACAAGATATATATCGATAATTGATGTTGAAAGAAAAGAAATTTTTGAAAGCATCACGACAAGGACATATTGGCCTGTGTAGTAGAGTGGTTTTGGAGTGATGCTTCCTTTTTCCGCAATTATTTTTTCAGTAGCCTGATGTATTATGGGATCAAATCCATAGCCGAGCTTATAAACAGATATTGCGATGGTTGCGGAAAGAATAAAATGTAAAATCACAAGCCACAATGTGATGTAACTTTTTTTATTTTTTACGGCTATGGTCAGCAAAAGCAGGGTGGAAAAAAAATAAAAAGTAAAAAAAACTTTTGGAATAATAAGCCATGGCGATCGTATGGCTTCTCCGGTAGCTGATGTTACAATAATAAAAAAATTAACGCACTCAAAAAATAAAAAAAGCGCAATAAGCACAAAAACTTTAATACTGATTTTTTTATCTGTTGAATTCTTAAAACGTAAAACCCCGCTTGCCCGTGGAATAAAAATAAGGCCGACAGCCAATATGCTGATAATAAAAAAAATTGTGAAATTATTAAAAGGTATTATGTAATACAAGATTGAGCCCGCGATTATTATTATCGCCAGCAAAAATATGCTTCCAAGTATCTTATTCCAGTACGGCCGGTACGTTTTCAGAAAATATATATCGCCGATGAAATATGAAAATATAAAAAAAAGAAGGCACGAAAAAAATATTCCGATATAGAGATTTTTCCATATCGCCATATTCAAAAAAAGCAAAATAATGACAACAAGCGATATGATTGATTTTTTTTGGATTTCTGCTAAATTTATCATATAGTTATTGTACACAATACTTAAGATATTGACAATTATATGGTATAATTCAAATGAACCTATGATTGAAGAAAAGACAAGGCAGAAGTATTACTTCGGCTCGCTTATTGCATGGGGGTTGTTTTTTGTATTGGTATATTGTAATTTTTTGCTGGCGACAGTCCAGGATTCGGGCAATAGAATTTTTAATTCTCCGGATGAAAACGCGAATTATTTATTTACGAAACTCTATTCGGAAAAAAGCGAATTTTTTATACCGGAGCCCGAGAATGCAAAATATACAAATATTATTTTTCCGAGGTCAGTGCATGTAGCCGAGGACGGAATGCTTTTATCCGGAAGTTTTATCGGAATAATTATCATATACGGTTTGTTGGCAAAATTTTTTGGAATTTGGATTATTATTTTTCTTACACCAATCATATCTTTTTTCGGCGCTATATTTTTTTTCAAATTAATAAAAGAAATATTTTCAAAAAAAATCGCATTTATTTCAACGCTGTTATTATTTATATTTCCTGCATGGTGGTATTATAACAGCCGTTCAATGTTTCATAATATTCTTTTTGTAAATTTTATTATTTTTTTTCTTTATTGTTTTATAAAATTTTTGCGCAATAGGCGCGTTTCATATATTGTCGGGTCGCTTGCTTTTTTTGCTTTGGCGCTTTTTACTCGTTTTTCAGAAATAGTATGGATAGCTCCTGGTTTTTTTGCGTTGTTAATCGCCAGTAAGAAATATATTTCGTGGAAAATATTTATAAGCATGATGTGCTTATTTTTTGCCATAATCCTTGGTATTGTATACGCAAATATAAAAATTTTTGGAAATGCCATAACCGCAGGATATTCATATGAATTAGAAAGCGCGTCGGCAATCAGTAATGTATTCAACATGATATTTCCTTTTGGATTTCACCCAAAAAGAGCTTTTATAAATTTTTATAATTATTATCCCTATTTATTATGGTGGTTTTTCATACCAAGTATTTTAGGATTTATTTTTATGCTTAAAAAGTTTCGCCGGCTTGCGCAGGAACAAAAATATTATATTTTTGGATTTTGTTGCGTATCAGTGTTTCTTATTTTGTATTATGGTTCATGGACAATAACAGATAATTTAGATCCTTCTAAAATTACCATAGGAACTTCCTATGTTCGGTACTGGCTGTGTATATATATTTTTTCACTGCCTTTCGCGGCGTATTTTTTTCAGAAGTTGCTTAGCGTAATCAAAAATAGAAAATTGAAGATGGCAACAATATTTATTTTAATGGTAGCGCTTGCCTATTTATCATTTGATCTTGTTTGGTTGAATTCAGAAGAAAGCCTTCTGGCGGTGCAAAAATCAATCAACGGATATTATATGAAAAGAGATTTGGTTTCTAGTATTATTTCAGATGATTCAATGATAGTGACGGAAAAATCAGATAAAATTTTTTTTCCAAAATATAAAATTATTTCCGAGCCAAATAATGAAAAAGTCATTCAAAATGTGAAAAAAATGATTAGCGACGGTATTCCAATATATTATTATACTTTTTTGGGTGATAATGATATTAATGTATATAATAGTTATTTGGATTCTTTTGGGATGAAACTCAATAATAAAATCCGCATATTTGGAAATGAAAATTTGTATTCCATGGAAATAAAATAGGCTTGTATCATATGGGCATAAAAAAAATATTATTTATAACACTTCGTTTAATATTTTTTTTGTTGCCAATTGCGCTGGCGTTGCGGCTTTTATATAAAGATTTTGTTGTGTCGGGACAGCTGACGGCAGAATATGATTTTAAAACCCCGTCTCCATTTATAAGCGTTTTACGTCCGCAGTCAAGGGTAAGTGAAATATCCCATAATGATAGCGGTGATTATTTTCAAACCATTCATGATGAACCGGTATATTTTGATATCAGAATGCCGAGAATGTTGGATACCGCGAAAGTATCTATTGTTTATAAAAACATAGATCAGCGAATTTTTGAAGCAGGCGCCATGACAAACAAGGATCAATGGATTTTCGATTTAAAGCCGGTGGAAAATAATATTATTGATTATCTTTTTCAGGATAAATTGCGATGGACCATGATTCGCGATCAGGACGTGGTTTTATTCCAGCGAAATAAAAAATTTCAATCCATAAAAGATTTTTTAGAAAATCTTCCGGCAAATGAAAAGATTGCAACGTATAATTATGCTATTCCAAAAGATTACGTAATGAAAAATTATATTGCCCGTCAAAACGGTGTTACGATAAATAAAACTTTGCGCGGTACACATCGCATGTACACGTATATAAAAAACGAACCAATAGATATGGAAATATGGATACAAGATGTAAATAGGCACGCGGGTGATGATTACGCAAGCATTGATATAATAAATAAAGATTCCGAATCAATATACAGTAACTTTATAAAGCTTGATAATGATGCTCAATCCAGCCTAACAATGTCCGAAGTTCGGGAAGAGCATATTGTTGTGGATAATGTGCCTGAGGGATTATATAAAATAGAAATCACATCGCCAAGTGATGATATATTTATACGAAGGATAGCCGCGAATTGCAGTTATCTTGTGTTTATAAACAAGGTGTATCTTGGCGACAACGTTGGATATTCAGATGAATTTATTCAAGAAAGAATGGAACCAACGCTTTTACATACAAATGGAAAAAATATTTCAGCAATCACAACCCATGTAGAGGGATTGCAAACCTTATTGGTAAATAATATTGTTTTAAATATTGACGATACCCATAAAGAATTTATAACACAGGTTAATTTTAAATTTAAAAAAATTATAGTTCCAAGAAACGACATAACCATAGAAACAAAAGGAATGATATCTTTTTCGGACAATAATTTTTTTAATCCGGAATTTGCAACTTTATCCGACGGAAGCGAATTTGATATGGATGCTATTTCTTATGTTATAGCGAAATATGGGGACGGCAAGGAACTGGATAATGATTGGAGAGAGGCAAAACTTGTTTTTAATTCTTCAAAATATTATACCGGCGATTCAATGCTTCATTTTGTTTTGTCATTGCCGTATATTAAAACAGGTGATACGGGGGTATTAATTTCTCATATTACAGTAGAAATGAGCGGATCGCCTTTGTCGTCCCAATCTATTTTTACCCTTATAAAAAACAAGATAAAAGAATATATAGTATTATAAAATATGAAATTATTTATAGTAAAAATCGCGCAATATATTTTTGAATCGCTTTGCATTGCGCTTTTTCTTTTGTTTGGAATGGAATTTATGAAAACGGGGGTAGTTACAAATTATATAAATTTTAATCTTCTACTGACGCTTACATTGATTTTTGGAATTATCGTGGTATTATTAAATAACGGAAGCGAAGAAAAAAACAGTAAATTTAAAATAATGAATACGGTATGGCGTGTTATATTCTCCGTTGCAATCGGTATGGTTTGCGTCATAATCGCTGGACAAGCTTTGATGGATCAGTCGAATTTTGGAGCTATCGCGCGGGTCGCGTATATAATGCCATGGGTTATGGGTTTTGGGGCAGGACTTAGCGTATACGCGATAATACATAAAAAATAAAATTTTATGAATTGCATATTTTGTAAAATTGTATCGGGCGAAATTCCGTGTGCAAAAGTATATGAAGATGAAAAAATTTTAGCTTTTTTGGATATTAAACCAGTAAATTTAGGGCATGTTCTTGTGATTCCAAAAGAACATTATGCGAATATGCTTGAAACTCCCCATGATATAATCGCCGGTATTTTTCAAAAATCAAAAGAACTGATGATATCTATCAAAACTGCGATGAGCGCGGATTTTGTTGTTTTGTCTGTGGTTGGAATTGATGTGCCTCATTTTCATATTCATTTGTTACCGCGGTATTCAAGCGATGGTTTGCATAATTTCTGGCCGACGAAATTGATTGAAGTTTGAAATTGTAGGGGTTTGCCGGTGGCAAACCCGATAAAGAAAGCCGCAGACGGCAGATTATAGACGATAAGAATTATATGTCGTGTACGTCTTATAAGACCTATAAGTCCTATATGTCGTATAAGTCTAATAAGTCTCATGGCTGTTAAATAAAAAAGCAGTCCATGAGGACTGCCTTAGATCATTCTAGCGAGCCATGAAATTCGGGATAATAGCTACCATAAAGAATTCGGTAAGCAAAGCTATGGACATTGTGCATTGTACGAAAGTTTTCGGGGATCTCTTCAACATTTTTTTCTATCAGCTTTCTGAGTATTAGCTTATCGGCTACGCCCAAATGTTGCCGTTTCGGCGGTGATGACAAATGGTATCCGTTAAGATCCAGATCTATGAAGAAATCTTCGGTATAAAATTCAATAAATTTACAGGCGATTTCCAGTATTTTGGCGATTAACTCATTTTTTGAAAGTATACCTATACCCTTTATCATTATTTTACTCCTGTTGTGGATGTTAATGTACGATTTAATACTATATAATAAATATTTAATTTCGTCAATATGCCTAAAAAATTATTAGTAACCGGCGGGGCGGGATTTATCGGATCAAACTTTGTCCGTTATTGGCTTAATCATCATCCTGACGACGACGTGATAAATTTTGATGCGCTTACATACGCAGGAAATTTAGAAAATCTTAAAGATATTGAAAAAAATCCGCGCTATAAGTTTATCCAAGGTGATATTGGAGACCTGGAGCACAATAAAAAATTATTCCATGATGAGTTGGTTGATGTTGTTGTTAATTTTGCAGCCGAATCCCATAATGGCCGGGCAATGGTGGAGCCGGATATTTTTGTAAAAACCAATGTCTTGGGCACTCAAATGCTTTTAGAGGCGGCGAAAGAAAGCGGGATTAAAAGATTCCACCATGTTTCCACCTGTGAAGTGTTTGGAGATTTGGCATTAGATGAGAAACGCGCTTTTAAAGAAAGCGATCCTTACGCGCCGAAAACGCCCTATAATGCTTCAAAAGCCGGCGCTAACCATGAAGTAATGGCATATTTTCATACATTTAAGCTGCCCATTACTATCAGCCACTGTTCAAATAATTTTGGCCCATTTCAATTTCCGGAAAAGGTTATCCCTCGATTTATAACCAACGCTATTGATAACAAAGAGTTGCCATTATTTAAGAGCAGCCAAAATAAAAGAGAGTGGTTGCATACCATTGATCACTGCCGGGCTATTGATATGATTATTGAAAAAGGAAAAATCGGCGAAGCTTACAATATAGGCAGCGGAGTGGAAAAAAGCGTGGAAGAGATAACAGGCGCGATCCTAAAAAGATTACATAAGCCCGATACTTTAAAAATTTATGTTGAAGACCGGCCAGGGCATGATCGGCGCTATCTTTTAGATACGACGAAAATTAAAAATGAACTTGGCTGGGAGCCGATAATTGAATTTGAAAAAGGCATGGATGAAGTTGTTGACTGGTATGTAAAAAATGAAAAATGGTGGCGGCCGTTGCTTGGCAAAGGATTTGTTGAAAACTACCAAAAGATTACAAAAATAAAATAAATTTTCAATTCCTTATGAATGAAGTACAAATAGCGCAAATGATTTATCCTTCCGTGGTCACCTGTATTGGTGACTGGAAAAAAATGCTTGAAGAGGTAAAAAAATTTCGCCTCACGGAAATATCATTATTTCTTACTACCGCTGGCGTTAATGAGAGGAAAAAAATTTATGCCGAGCTCGCCAAGACCTCTGTAAAAAAAATTCCTCACGTGCACGCGCGAAACGATATGAAAGAAGAGGAGCTGGATTATCTGGTGAAAATGTATAAAACCGAAGCGTTTACCATACATTTTCAATTTCACATTACTATCAATTTTTAGCGCACACGCCGGATTTTCACGAAAGAGATAAAAAAATGGCAAGCATGTTTACCGTAGGATGCAATCATATCAGCGCGGTTAATAGCGATGATTGGAGTTCCCATACGGCGCATTCCAAAAAAGAATTTGATTATCTTGCGAAATTGCCAAAAAAATTATTTTCAAAATATTTGAACCTGGAATTGTCAAATTCACTCCATGAGCAGTTGGAATTTAAAAAATACATAGCCCGCCTGCTTGCGAAAGCATGGAATACATAGTAATATATACAAGGTATGCATGTATTGCCAAAAATCGTATTACGATCTCGCGGCCCGATAATAGCATCTGATGCTATTGTTTGCAATGCGAAAAAAGAGATTTTGTTAACAAAGCGCAATATCGAGCCATTCCGCGGTAAGTGGGTTTTGCCGGGCGGACACGTAAAATACGGGGAAACAATTGAGAATGCTTTACAAAGAGAGGTTGAGGAAGAAACAGGCTATAAAGTTATGATAGAAAAGCTTCATGGGGTATATTCAAATCCAAAGCGCGATCCAAGGTATCATATTATTTGTATTTGCTTTATTTGTAAAATTGTTTCGGGTGACGCAAAAATAAATTTTGAGGTTGGAGAAATAAAGTTTTTTTCCTTGAAATCGCTTCCGCGGAAGATGGGGTTTGATCATAGGAAAATAATACAAGATTTTATAAATAATAAAGGAAAGCAGAGATAATTTCTATAATCGGCTAAAAAATGCTATAATATTGACAGATGTGGATAAGTGATATAATATAGTTATGCATTAGAGTATTTATCTAAAAAATATGAAAAATTTATATTGGAATACCAAAAAATCAGGTGTGGCCAGGGTTATAATATTTCCAGTTGGTAAAAAATATAAAGCCATTTGTCTTGATTTTGATATTATCGAAGAAGCCTCATCTTTTGATAGGGTCGAAGAGCGAGTTAGAGAAGCCGTTAGAGGTTATGTGGTTAATATTTGTAAGAATAATTTAGACGATAATTTATTAAATAGACATGCAGATGGAAGGTATTGGAAAATATATGAAAGATATTTAAAAATGATAAGCCATAAAAGACAAATCCAAAGAAGAGGATCAAATCCAAATTTTAATAGACTAACTTTAAATTCATGGCCAGTTCAAGAATTAATGAAACAGCAAGCGTGTCCTTCAAGTTGTTAATATATATTTATGTCTCGACTAAAGAATTGGTCATTTAAAGACTTAGAAAATTTTTTAAGGGATTATAAGTTTAATCTTGGACATATTGAGGGTTCTCACTATTTTTTTAACGGTAGGGTTAATGGTATAGATAGGGTTGTACAAGTAATTTATAGTAAAAAGGAAAAAGGAGGTCAGAGTGATAAAACAATGAAGTTTGCCGTTAAACATTCAGGGATTCCGAAAGAATATTTTATGGAATGGAAAGCGTCTAGATCTGTGCATAATGAAATTATAGATTAATTGCTTATGTTTATAAGAAAAGCAGAATTTAATGAAAGAATCAAATAGAATCATCTAAAAGATGATTTCTTTTATAAATAACTAAATTTGATAAAGGTATCTTTTAGGTATATATTAAGTATGTAGACTATATTGACAACATAAAGCAAGGAGTCTAAATATTTACATAGTAAATGAAGAAAAAATAATATGAATAAAGCATTACAAATTTTAATAGCATTGGGTATATTCATAGCCGGGGTTGGAGTCGGATTTTATTTTATTTTTTTTCTACCACAATCAAAATCTCAAACAGAGAAACGATTAGCAAGCCAAGAGTTGCAGGATAAAATAGTTGAATGTCAGAAACTTGCACCAAGTGCAGCAAAGATATTAAACGATAGATTAGCTAATGATGAAACCTTAATCGAAAAAGTAAAGTATAACGAGAAGGATAAAAAATGTTATGCTTTAGTGGGAAGTAAAAAATGCTACATTGAGAGTTGTGTATTTAGAGAAGACGTAATTGATGTTTATGAAAACAAAACTATAATATATGATTTTATTGGTAATGATAATAATGCTCAAGGGTTAGAAGGTACTAAATCGTTCAGTGAAGAGGTGGAGAAATATTTTTCAAATTAGAAGATAATGTGTGGTCATTAAAATTTGTATAAAAGATAATATATAATATTATGAAAGGTATAATTTTAGCAGGAGGTACCGGATCGCGGCTTGATCCCTTGACCCGCGTAACGAATAAACATTTATTGCCCGTATACGACCGGCCGATGATTTATTTTCCCATACAGACTTTGGTATCTGCGGGCATCACCGAGATAATGATTGTATCGGGCAAAGGGCACGCCGGGCATTTTTTGGAGCTTTTAAAATCCGGAAAAGATTTTGGAGCGAAATTTTCTTATGGCGTGCAGGAAGAAGCGGGAGGAATCGCGCAGGCTCTGGGACTTTGCGAAGATTTTTCGGGCAAGGAAAAAATTATGGTGATACTTGGCGATAATTTTGTAGAGGATAATTTAAAACAAGCTGTTGATGATTTCGAGAAAATGAAAGAAGGCGCAAAAATATTTTTAAAAGAGGTGAAAAATCCTCGGTCATTTGGCGTTGCTCAAATCCAGGGTGATAAAATAATACATATAGAAGAAAAGCCCGTTGAACCAAAATCCAATTTTGCCGTTGTTGGCATATATATGTTTGATAACAAGGTATGGAATGTCATTAAAACACTAAAGCCCTCCAAAAGAGGAGAACTTGAAATTACGGATGTAAATAACTATTATGTGAAACGCGAGGAAATGAGATTTGATATACTCAAGGGATGGTGGAGCGATTGCGGAGAATCTTTTAATAGCTTGCTTGAGGCTGCATTACTTGTTCAAAAAAAGGCAGATCAGAAGGCGAAATAAGCGTATATATAAATAATCCGCCGTTATCATTTATTTTTCCGTTTATCCAAATACTATTTCCCATTCGGCCTTCGATGGAAAAATTTTGTAAAGGATAACCTTGCGCCAAAAGATATACATTTTTTTCATTATATGGTTTAGCATCGGTAATATACAGCGTGTTGTCCAGCTGGTATACGATGCTATTTTCGTTAAGCGCCCATCCGATATTTTTAATGGGAACTCCGAAACGATTTATTAATTTTTCAGTTTTTGCCGTAACGTCAAATATATAAAGCTCAAAATCATTTGAGTACAGAAATCTGTTTTTATCATCCGTCCAACGGATATTTTTTATTTTTCCTTCGAAAATAGTATTGTCTTCCATATCGTTTTTATTTTCGCTGCTGAAAATTTTTGTTTTTATAATAAAAGAATCTCCTTTGGATCTTTCAGTCAGAAGCATCAGATCTTTTGATATGAGTTCTATAAAATATTGCGTTGTGTCGGGTATTTTTACTGTTTGCGTTTTTGAGCTGTTTGAAATTTCACTCCTTTTCAGATATGAGCCGGTTTTTTCAAGCGATGTGTGGTAGATAAAGGGGCTTGCCACGACAAAATTTTTTATGGAAGCGTTTGTGATTTTTTTTGTGGAAACAAGAGCCAAATCAATTTGATACAGACCGGATTCATCGGAGCCGTATAAAAGAGTATTATCAAAAAAATCCCATTGCATGGCATTAAAATGAATTTGTAGCGTATCGAAAACGCTAGAGATATCCATTACCTCTGTATTTAAAATAAAAAATTGTTTTTTTTCCTTAAGCGTGCTTTCAAAAAGTAGTTTTTTATTATTATTTGACCACCCGATAAAATATATTTCAGAATCCAATGGAAAGGATTTTATTTGTTCCAGCGATTCTTTGTCATAATCAAAAAGCATTAATACTATTTCATTATTTTTTCTTTCCTGTATGATCATGTTTTGCGATCCCGGGATATTTTGAAAAGATACGACATCCCCCCCCAAGACTAACCGAGGCGCTTCTTGTTTAGTCAAATAAACCGTTTTAATAAAAGTGACCAGGTTTGATACAATTTTAATATTGTTTTTCCATGGAAAATAGCCGTTTTTATTGATTTCAAGCTCATAAGCATCCCCAAGAAGATAATTTATTTTAGCCGGTGTTTTGGTTTTATAGAGTTTGCCATTAATAAAAATATTTGAATTTTTTGGCACGGATTCAACTATAAGAGATCCGGTTTTTTCAAATTTTAACATTTTTGTATTAAAGCGGTATCCTGACGCAAACGCTAAAATAACCGGAGTAATAATAAAAAATAACAGGATAAAGAATGAATAGAGGAATCGTTTTGTTATAAGTTTCATATTTTCTTGTAGCAAGGCGTAAAACGTAGTACAATATAAGATAAGATATCAAATTAATAGTTCGGATTAATTTTTAAGATTATAATGATACGCGTTATTGTATCATTGTATCATTTTTTATTTAGCTTATGAATATAGAACAAGACCATTTCGAAAAACAAGATAAACCAAATTTGAACACCTATTTTATTATGATAGGAATATTGGCAGTGTCTTTTGTTGCCGGTTATTATTTTAACGAGTTTGCGGTTGGCAAAAAATTTATTTCATCGCGTCCCGGAACCGTCGGGTCACAGGGAAATGGCACTACGACAGTTGAAATAATAGCAGACAGAAATGATATTCCGTCAACAGTATCAAAAAAGGTTGATTTTAATCTATTCTGGCAAGCGTGGGATTATATTCAGAGCAATTACGTTGATACGGACGTAACGGACCCGCAATTATTTTATGGATCAATGGAGGGGATGGTTGCGTCGCTTGGGGATCCGTACTCGGTGTATTTTGAACCCGAACTATCGAAAAAATTTCAACAAGAAATTTCCGGAAGTTTTGATGGAATTGGGGCGGAAATCGGGCTGAAAAATAATATTGTCACAATAATCTCTCCGCTCAGCGGCGGCCCTGCCCAAAAAGCAGGCCTGAAAGCCGGCGATAGCGTTATAAGCATTGATGGCAAAGAAACAAAAGATATTTCACTGGATTACGCAGTTGAACTTATCCGGGGGATTAAGGGCACTTCTGTAACTTTAATTATTTTCCGGAAAGGCGAAGCCGACACAAGAAGTTTTTCGGTACAAAGAGATAAAATCGGCATTGAAAGCGTTGAATGGTCGCTTTTGCCGGGCAATATTATTGATCTGAAGCTTAAATATTTCAATGAGAATACCTTAGATGATTTCCGCGATTCTGTCAATGAATTCATGGCAAAAAAGCCAAAAGGCATAATATTGGATATGCGTAATAATCCGGGAGGCCTGCTTTCTACCGCTATTGAAATAACGTCATTTTGGGTTGGTGGCGATGAGAATATTGTCATTGAGCGCGGGCGCGATGGGCAATATGTAGGTGAACGGGCGAATAACAACAACGCAATATTAAAAAATATTCCAACCATTGTGCTTATCAATAAAGGAAGCGCTTCGGGATCGGAAATTCTTGCCGGAGCTCTGCAGGATTTAAAATTAGCCGAGCTTGTCGGAGAAACAAGTTTTGGCAAGGGATCCGTGCAGGATCTAAGGGAATTAAGAGACGGATCGTCTATAAAACTTACGATTGCAAAGTGGTTTACGCCTCTTGGCAGGGAAATCAATGAAAAAGGAATAGACCCCGATATTACAATAGAGCTTACTGATGAAGATTGGAACAACGACAAAGATCCGCAGATGGATAAAGCAATTGAGCTTTTGACTAAAAAATAGTATGATTTGCATCAGCTTTTAGATTATTGCTATAATGGAGTACTGAATGCGGAGATTATTGCTATTGACGCAACGTGGGATAGGGGGGTTGGAGATTTTAATGAATTTGAAATAAAATAAGCAAATATGAAAGTATTATTATTGAGAAATGTTGACGGTCTGGGGAAAGAGGGTGAGATAAAAGAAGTTTCGCCGGGATATGCAAGAAATTTTTTAATTCCTCGGGGTTTGGCGGATATTGCAACCGTTGATTTGATCAATCAGATAGCCGGAAGAAAGAAGAATGCAACTCATAGGGCAGAGATGGCGCTTGCCAATGCCGAGGCGCTTGCCAAGAAGCTTGAAACAATCAAAATTGAAATATTTGCAAAAGCAAATGAAACAGGAACTCTTTACGCAGCCATTTCTCCCGCAGTAATTGAAAAAACACTTGAAAAAATGGGCATAAAAATTTCTAAAGATCAGATCATGGCAACGCATATAAAGGAAGTGGGGGAGCATGAAATAACTGTCCGGCTCGCGCACGCTCTTGAAGCGCGCGTGTTTTGCATCATACATCCGGTCAAGAATAACATATAAATAGTATTGATTTTTTATTTATTATCATAATTCGCCTACCCTATCGGTGGGTTTTCTCATAATAAATTCTCATATATGCCCAAATACATATTTGTGATGGGAGGAGTTTTGTCGGGAATAGGCAAGGGGATAGCCACGTCATCTATAGGGAAATTGTTGCAATTGCGCGGTTTTCGCGTTACCGCGATAAAAATTGATCCCTATATAAATGTTGACGCGGGCACAATGAATCCAACGGAGCATGGGGAAGTATTCGTGACCGAGGATGGGGATGAAACCGATCAGGACATCGGCAACTATGAACGTTTCTTGGATACAAATATTTATCGGGATAATTATATGACGACCGGCAGGGTATATCTTTCGGTGATAGAGCGTGAAAGAAATTTGGGCTACGGAGGAAAGTGCGTGGAAGTTGTACCTCATATTCCGGAAGAAGTGATGGCGAGGATAAAAAAAGCCGGAAAAAAATCAAAAGCTGATTTTATAATAATTGAAATTGGCGGAACGGTCGGTGAATACCAGAATATTTTATTTTTAGAAGCTGCCCGGCTTATGCATTATCGTTATCCAAACGATGTGCTTTTTATTTTATTAAGTTACCTGCCAATACCTAAAAACCTCGGTGAGATGAAAACAAAGCCGACCCAGCATGCCGTATCGCAGGTAAACGCGGCAGGGATCCAGCCGGATTTTATTTTGGCGCGCGGGGAATTGCCCCTAGACAAGCCGAGAAAAGAAAAATTATCAATATTTTGCAATGTGAAAAAGGACCATATCATATCGGCTCCCGACGTGAAACACATCCTTGATGTTCCGATAAATTTTGAAAATGAAAAATTGAGTGAAAAAATATTGAAAAATTTGAATATAAAATCACGAACAAACAAATTTTCTGAATGGAAAAAACAAATAAGAAAATATCAGAGGCTTAAAAAGATTGTGAAAATAGGTATTGTGGGCAAATACTTTGCTACAGGCGATTTTATTTTACCCGATGCCTATATATCTGTTATAAACGCCATAAAAGAAGGATGCAACGCATGCGGATGCGTTGCGCAATTGGAATGGATAGACTCTGATATATATGAAAAAAATCCTTTAAAAGTGAAAGAAATTTATGCCTATGATGGAATAGTTGTGCCGGGCGGTTTTGGCAAGAGAGGAATTGAAGGAAAAATTCGCGCCATCCAATATGTTCGCGAGAATAACATACCATATTTGGGTTTATGCTACGGGATGCAGCTTGCGACAATAGAATTCGCAAGAAATATTTGCGGTATGAAAGAGGCAAATTCAACCGAGATTGATCCTGAAACAAAATTTCCTGTCATACATATAATATCCGAGCAGGCCGAATTATTGAAGAAAAAACAATACGGAAATACCATGAGGCTTGGAGCATGGCCGTGTGTTTTAGATAAATCGTCAAAAAGTTTCCAGGCGTATAAAACAACCAAAATATCAGAGCGCCATAGGCACAGATATGAATTGAATAATAGTTTCAGGGAGGCTCTGGTAAAAAAAGGATTATTGCTCGCAGGGCTTTCGCCTGATAAAAATCTTGTAGAAATTATTGAAATACCCGGACATCCATTTTTTGTGGGAACGCAATTTCATCCCGAATTCAAATCAAGGATTTTACGGGCGCATCCATTATTTAAGGCATTTGCCGAAGCTGCAAAAAAAAGAAGCGAAAAAAAGTAGTAAAAAATATTTTCCAAATAAAAAAACGTCTCCACGACCGTGGAGGCGTTTTTAAAATATATGAACTATTTTGCTTTTACTTTCTTTACTTCCTTGGTTTCGGAAATGACATTGGCGAATCTGGCCATCCTTAGCTTACCATTGATTTTTTTTATTTTTTTCGTGCTGAATTTCACAAAACCCGGCTGTATTGCGAAAAGGGTATCATCAATGCCTTTTTTTACATTTTTTCCCGGTCGAATTTTTGTTCCGCGCTGCCTGACAATTATTGCTCCGATTTTCGCGTATTCTCCTCCATAGAGCTTTACTCCAAGGCGTTGCGCTCGCGAGTCGCGGCCTAAGCTTGTGGAACCGCCTGCTTTTTTATGAGCCATAAAATAGTTAAAAGTTAAAAGTGAAAAGTTAAAGGTTTATATAGATTTAAGGATATAATATTTAAGAGTATTTGTAAATATTGACAAATATATTCAGATGTGCCATAATAATACATAGTATATTTACAAGCAAATAGTAAGTTTTTGGTTTTCCAAAACCATACATTTTTCAAGAAAAATAATATGTTTTTGGGTTATGTTTACCGAAGTTCTTTTTAAGGAAAGGAGATTGTCATGGCGGAAAAGAGATTTTCTGTCACCGGCGATCAGTATCGTGTTTGCCATCGGAGAATGCGTGAAATTTGCCGTCAGCTTGATCAGGATGGCGGAAGCCCTCTTGATCCCGAGTTGGTGGCAAATGAGCTTCAGAAAATCATTGAGTCCAAAAGTATTGTGGATGGAAAGATTGTCGGCACTTTCACGATTACGTGCGAGGGTTCGCACACGGCATCGGAGCTCAAGGAGCTCGGAAAGTACAACTGGTCGAACGACTGGATCACTAACGAGCATTTCCCTCTCACCAAGCACGAGCCCGAGAAGCGCACCATCGAATTCGTGAAATTTGATCACGATCCTTCAAGCAAGGAAGTCCTGGCAGAGTTCGCTTGTCGTGGACTTGATCGTCCAACCTATGAGGACGCTTTCTACTTCGGTGTTCAATATCCCGATGAGCAGAGGAAACGGTCCATTATCTTCTTGCACGAACCTGTTATGCGCCCGTACAGCAATCCGCTCGTGGTCGAGCTCGGCAGCGATGTCTCGGACCGGGATCTCGGCCTCTACTATTTCGAGGGTGACTGGTGTCGCAGCTTTGTCTTCGCTGGCGTTCGCAATCCTGCCTGATCAATAGGAAAAATCAGCTTTAACGGCTGATAAGCCTAAGACCCTTTTAAGAAATCAAATAATGATTTTCTACTAGGGTCTTTTTTTATTCCTCTATATGTTCCCTCTCCGATTACGCTTCTGCTATTGATAAAATTTTTATAATATGGTAAAAAGTATTAATTGTGGTTTTGGTCGCAAAATGGTCAAGGTCATCTATTTTGGAGGTTTTGTATGAATCGTTCTTTGAAAATCGGCTTGGCGTGCGCGTTTGGCGCTTTCATCGGCTCACTTGTCGCACTTTCGCTCAACCAGTTCTGGTGGTGGCTGGGTATGTTTGTCGGCGGTGGTGTTGGGTATCTCTCGTACGAGCTCAAGACCGTTATCGAAGCCACGAAAGTCGCGTGGAAGCAGGTGATTGGCTGGCGGCCGAGTTGGCAATCATGGATACATACAGGTAAATTTTTTGTGCTTTCTTTAGCATTGCCAGCGACTGTTCTTTTTCCAATTGGAATATTGTGTTTATTGTTAGACTTGGCATTACCTGAAAATAATAAAAGTTTACTTAATCTGTGTTATCTTTGGCTTGCCGGCATTCCTTTGGTTGGAATTTTCAATACCTTTATATATACTAACGGTGCGAATAATAAAGTTATATCCTATCAAGAAATGAAAGATATATTCTTTGAGTTCAATCCCTTGGTGGTTTATTTTTATTACGTACCCATGTATGCGGGCATTGGAATTTGGTTTGCAATTAAGCGCATTCCTCGGCTAGCGCTTAGGGTTGTTCTTGGAATTTTTATTATATTTGCCAGGCTTGGCACATTTGTCTGGACAATATTCAAATTCATCCATTCCGAAGAGCGCGTGTTGTGCGCATTTGACGCAGCGCTTGGCGCTGGCATCGGTTATTTCTACCATAACCCGATTGTCGGCATGATCGCGGGAGGAATTTTCGGAGTTTTGAACTACGAAATTCTATCCAAGCGAGTGTTAAGGCTCGTTTCCCTGAAAACCAAGTCGTAAAGTCATTTGACCCTGTGTGAAAAAAACATGGGGTCTTTTTTATTCCCCTATTTTTTGAGGCTGTCCGATAACTGTCATTCTGAGCCTGTGGCGAAGAATCCTCCTGCTAATCTGTGTGATCTTTCGCTTCACTCAGGATGACAAAAGTAATTATCGGACAGTCTGTGTAAGGAATAGAGGAGCTGTTTAAAATTTCCCCTCTTAGGGTAATTTTTGACAAACACCTTATATCACGATATAGTAGAATAACAATATGCAAAGAAACATTTTTTTTATTACAATAATATTTATCGCATTCGTGTTTGGCGGATGCACTGCAAAAGACGATATTCTTATTATTAATGATGCGCAAAGCAATCCATTAGTGCAAGATTCGCCAACACCCACTCCTACCCCCTCACCAAAGCCTAAAATCGTGCTGTATAGCGTGCCTTTTGCCTCGCAAGCCCCTTTATTAAATTGGGATGAACTTCACAACGAGGCGTGCGAGGAGGCTTCTATGATAATGGCTGACACCTTTTTCCATAAGCTGTCTTTGGATAAAAATATAATGGAAGAAAAAATACAAAAGCTGGTGAAGTGGGAAGAAGAGAATGGATACACAATTGACGTAACAGCGAATGAAGTGGCCAAGATATTGAAAGATTATTTTTCATTGAACGCCTCAGTAAAACCTATTAATGACGCCTTGGATATTATTAGTGAGCTTGAGCATGGGTATCTGGTTATCGTGCCTGCGGCAGGACGATTATTAAAAAATCCAAACTATAAAACACCGGGGCCGCTATATCATATGCTTTTGGTGCGAGGATACGATCTGAATAAACAGGAAATTATCACCAATGATCCGGGTACGCGCAAGGGCGAAGGGTACAGATATTCCTACGATGTTTTTTTTAACGCAATACATGATTGGCCAAAACTTGGTTTAGGAAAAGATGATGTAAGCGACGAAGAGATGAATGGCTCAGATAAGGTGATGATAGTTGTGTCGGGTATTTAATATCGAGTATCAAGTATAAAGAATCAAGTATGAATCATACTCAAAACTTTATTCTCAATACTCAATACTTAATACTATCCTATGGATAAACAAATTGAAAAAGTAATTGACGGTGATATTCGCCCCCAAATACAAGGCGATGGCGGTGATATTGAATTTATTTCATTTGATAAAAAAACCGGAACGGTAAGGGTCCGGCTTCATGGCGCTTGCCAGGGATGTCCAATGTCTCACGTTACGCTTTTTCAAGGGGTTGAGAAACTCTTGAAAGAAAAAATTCCTGAAGTGAAAGGAGTAGAAGTTATTGAATAATCAGCTATTCATTAATAATATTTTCCGAATCCTTAAGAGGCGCGTCATTTTTTGTTTTTTCAATGATTGTATCAGGCAATATTTGCGCAGTAGATGAGACGATTCTGTTTTCCAGAAAAAAATTACTCATTTTTTCAATCTCGTTTCCAAAACGAGAATTTTTTTTGTCTTGAATTTTAAGAATTATTTTTTCAAATTCATTTTTGCTAAATGATTCCGGGGCAACCTCCTGTCTTTTTATGGCAATGTCATTGGAAGAAATTATTGATTGGTAAACGAATGTATAGAGAAAAAATCCCGTGAATACAACTATAATAAAAATAAATATAAAAGATATAATATAAAAAACTTTTTTGGTAATCGTTATTTTTACGCGGAATTTTGGTTGAAAATTCATAATGTTGTATTTTCAAATTCAAGAATAAAGGCGGTACCAATAATTTCAGCCGTTATGTTGCCTTGTTTATTCAGTGAATTTATGGAAATATTGGAAATATTAAAATAAGTATCCAGCGCTTCTATATCAGATAAAAATTTCAATAATTGCTCAAAACCCCCTTCAATTTTAAGGGAAAGCGGCATGGTTTTTGCGATAGATGTTTTGCCATCGGTTAAATTTTTTTTATCTATTTTTGTAAATACGGGCTCTAAATTATATTTTTGTGATATTATTTCAAGCTGAGTTATAAATTCAAGCTCTTTGCCGTTTTGGATAAATAGAGTATCAATTTCATTTTTTCGGGATTCAACGGATTTAAAATCTTGTACCACTTTTTTGAGAAATTGACCTTGCTGGATTTTTGTTTCCAGCATTTCCGCCTCTATCCTTATATCATTATTGATTTTTTTAATTTCTTTAAGCGTGGGAGCAACGAGAAAAAATTCAATAATAAATATAATGATTACAAATGCTGATACGATGATTGCAATTTTTTTCTTGTTTGAATTCATGGGGTTATTCGCGTTATTTTGTCTACTGAAAATTCTAAATTTATCGAAAATATGATGTTTTCTTTCTTGAAAAGCGCATCGTATGGAAATTTGTATTCTTTGAAATATCCGCTAGAGTTAATATTTTTTTCAAAATCAATAAGATCTTGCCTTTTTTTTGCTGAACCCGATATTGCCGCATTTCCCTTATCATTAACACTTAGCGCGCTTATGGTAATTCCTGAGTTGGCAATGGAATTGAATTTTATAAAAAAAACTATCCAATCGATATGGTCTTTTTGGATTTGAGATACGGCATCAATCTCTTTTTTTAGATTTTTTATTTCCGAGTTTGAAATTTTTATCGGTATTGTTCCTAAAACATTGCTTGATACCGCGTATGTGAAATGATTCAGAAGAATAATTTTTCCAATCAATAGCATGGTGGATGAGATAATAAATCCGGCAAGAATCACAAGCATAAAATTCTTAATAGCAATATATGTATTAAGCATTTGAAGCTCTTTTTTTTCTTTTTCCGGAATGAGATTGAGCGTAATCATACAATTCTTATTCCGATCCCCTTAAAGCAAGCCCAATGGCAGTTGCATAAGACAAAATATTATTTTTATCTAAACGTATGGAGTTTCCGATTTTAGAAATATTTGTCATGGGATCGCCCAGCTTTACCGGAATATGGAATTTTTCATATAAAATAGTATCCAGATCCATAAGATATGCGCCTCCTCCGCAAAGTAAAATTTCTTTTATAATGCCTGTTTTGCCGTTTTGTTCTTCATAGAAAAATATCGCCTCTTCCACCTTTCTCATAAGAATGCTGACATTGCCCATAAGGATTGTTTTCAATATTCCTTTGCATTTTTTTTTGTCAAGTCCGCAAAGAATTTTTGCCTGTTCGGCTTTTTTCAAATCCAAATCCAATTTTTCTGATATTTTTCGCGTTATATCATTACCTGAAACCGGTAAGGACATACAAAATTGTATTGTGTTTTGATCGTAAACAATAAGGCTGGTTCGTGTTGCTCCGAAGTCAATGATAATCCTTGCGCTTGAGTTATTCTGGCGGTGAAGCGAAAATAAACTTCTGGCCAATGGCGCCGCCTCAATCTCAAGGGCAATGGGTAATAGCCCCGCTGATTTAATTACTCCCATATAGCTGTCAACAATTTGAATGGGCGCGGCGCCGGCCAATACATCATTTTTTGCATTTTTTTGGAATTCACCCGACATTTGCCAATCAAAATATATTTCATCCATTGAATAGGGGATGTGGCGGGTCATTTCCTGAATAAGATGTTCGGGTAATTTTTCTATGCTTTCGCTTTCAATTTTTAAAAGCTTGATAAAAGTTTTTGTATCCGGTAAAACGCTGATTACTTTGTCAGTCCGTATTTTTTTTCCATTAGAGGAAGATACAAGTTGTTGTATTGCATGTGTTAGCTGATCGGGCTTTTGTATCTCGCCATCGTTAATGCACCCTTGGGGAAGGGGAAGCTCGCCCTGGCTGACAACTGAAAATTTTTTTCCGTATTTTTCAATACAAACAAGACGTAGCGTGAAATCCCCGATATCAAGGCCTATGACATTATGTTCTTTTATCGTAAACATAAATATTTATATACTTTCGCCGGGCAAAAGTTCTTCCCAAGATACAAATGTATATTCTCCCGATGAAGGGTACATTGGCGGAGGGGTATACAAAAGGTTTGAATCGTAATTTATATTTCTTGTCCCGTATCCCGAGCACCATACACCTCCGCAAACCCATGAAAAGCCATATCTTTGGTTTGAGGCAATAGAGCCGTAGAAATTCAAAGTATTGCGTTTGTAATACGTCCCGCTACAATCAGACGGATAATAATTTCTCCCCACACGCCCTTTTTGAGCCAATAAAGCGGCATCTATTTCTATGGGATCGTCGCTATAAAGCCCGATTAAAATATTATTTTGGGAAATTATGCCAAGTTCAACGGTGCCATCCTTAACAGAATATTGCAGATTGTGATTTATCCAGATATCTGCGGTGGCGGATGCCAAAGGTTCTTTCGCGGCTACAACGTTTACAAAATTTCCGCTATTTAATGTTCCATCTATCCATACATTGTCTTCAACAAATATTATACCATTATCAGGTATGTTGGCGCTAGTCCAGTTTCCTTGGTATTGGACAATTGACCCCGTTGTGGTGGAATGGGTCTGCCATTGCCCACCTTCCCATCTGGTCCATGAGCATGAATTTGTAGTGCGAACATTGCGATATTGCAAAGTATCTCCTAAAAATTGTATATGAACGCCTTCTCTGTTGGATTTATTGATTTTTAATCCGGCGTTTTGCTGTAATTGATACAGATCCGCGCTGACTATATTAAAATCAATTGTTGACACGGGATACCTTCTGCCCGATGCGAATATATCTGTTCTTAAGGGGGGCTGGGTATTTGGCGATGGGTCTTGCGGCGCAACGCAGGTATGAACGCCCCATGATGAAACCGTACAAGCATCGGAATCAACGTCGTTATACGTTTCCAGCCCGCTTGTAACCTCATTGTACGCTATGCCATCAAAGCGTATTCCGCCATTCGCATGGATGGGGCCGTGAACGGTCGTGCCTGCGCCAAATCGCAGGCTGGAATTTGAAAGCGCCGCGTATCGTGCCCAGGAGGGCCTGCCGTACCGGACTCCGGCGATTCTTTTAGTGTTTGGATTATCAATCGTCCATCCGGTTGATTTGATTTTTACAACCGTGGAATTGGCGGGCGGGGGAGTTATATAAAGCTCAAACCTTCCGATTATGTCGCCGCTTGGGTCTTCGTAATCATGGACATACGGACCGCAGGGATTGCATCCTGTTTGCCCCGTGCCGTCGGCATAATCTTCGGGAGAATTATCAAGATGCCATTTATAATAATTTGTTCCCGCCTCGGCTATTTGAAGCGCTGATAATTTAATTTTTCTCGCCAAGTGCATTTTTTTTTGTTGTACAAGAATGCCAAGCAGTCCTCCGCTTAATACAATAAAAATAAATGTAAAAGCGAGCATGGTAATAAGTATTGAGCCTTTATTATTTTTTATGCACAATCTTTTTTTCATAAAAATTTTACAAATTGTCTTTTAGGTTTCTCAATGTTACAAACATTTCCAGATTAAAATTATCAGGAGCTTTGTACGGATCAATATTGATTGTGAGAAGCAACTTGATAAGCCGGATAGCATTTATAGAAACCGGCTGGGGCATCGGATTGTTTACTGTATCTTGCGGGTAATTGCCGTTGTAATAATAAAAAATAGGATTTGCCCCGTTTTGAATAAATTGGGCGATGGTTGTGGTTGCTTCATTCGCGCTTGGGTATTGCGCCGGCGTTCCGGCAATCGGCTTGATCACTCCTCTGATAAGATTTGTTCCCGTTAAGGTGTATCGGACTTTTTCAATAACCGCATCGGTATCAATATCGCTATAAAACGTAAAGCTTTGCGAGTCAGCCTGGACAATGGGATAATCGCCATTTTCTCCGTACGATGCTTCACGAATTTCTTTCACCATGTTTTCTATTCCTTTTTTTGCGTATTCTGTCGCATCAGACATTTCTAAAGAAAATCTATTCATATTATAGCCTTGAAAAATATAATCCATGGTTATCAATACCAAGATGGCAAAAATTGAAACAGCCATTAAAACCTCTATAAGCGTAAAGCCCTGTTTGCGGCAATTAAATTTTAATAATAATTTTTTCATTCTAAGTTTAATATTACATTAATAGTTTGATCAGCGTTTAAAATTATAGGCAGAGGCGGATCTGATGTTAAAATATTGTAAGTCGAGGCGACAATCGGATAATCATCCCATTCAAGTCCTGATAAAGTAAGTGTTCCGTTTGCATTGGTAGAAAAATTATTTGAATATTTATAGATAACCGGATTTTCGCCGATTTTTTTTATTCCGTGGATGGATAAAGGAACATTTCCAATGTTGGTAATTATTTGGGGATCAATATTATATACTGCGGCCTTAATATCAAGATTTCCGCCGTTATTATCCTGCCATGTTACAGTAAGAAATCCGTTTTTGTTAATAAATATATCGGGATTTCCCTGTTCATTGGAATTCGTTTGGTTGATGCGCGTGTCGAATTCAATAAGTTTATTTCCGTCCGAATCGATTTTTTGCATAAAGATGTCGGAATTCCCATACCTATTGTCTTCCCAAACAATATAAAAATTATTTGAATTATCTTCAATTATCGCGGGAACATCCTGCGAACTTTCGCCTATGTCGGAATTAATCCGCACATCATTTGCCCATATTTTTGCGCTGTTAGTATCATATTTTTGGGAAAAAATATCATAATTGCCAAACCGAGCATCTTGCCATGTGTAATAAAGGTAATTGTCATTTGAAATTACGAAATCCGGATTCATTTGTTCCGTGGTGGTGGCGTCCGTATTAATCCTGGTGTCATTAGCCCAGACATTATTTCCATCCTGGTTGTATTTCTGTGAGAATATGTCATTATTGCTATTACGATTGTCGTACCAAGCGAAGTAGAGGTTTTCATTTCCCTCGATTATCATTGTGTCAATTTGAATTTTTGGCATACCCTGCGTAGCGGTTGTAGCATCTGTATTAATGCGTTTTTCCGAAGCCCAGACTCCATTTCCCGCTGGCGTAAATTTTTGCGCGTAAATATCATTAACATCATTTCTGGAATCCTGCCAGATTATATATTCAAATGTTGAAGATGCGTTTATGATTATTTGAGGAATGGTTTGGTCTGCTGATTCCGCCTGCGTGTCTACTTTTTTTCCTTCTCCCCATTCCTGATTTCCCGAAGAATTTATTTTTGAAAAATAAATATCCTGATTTCCGTTTCTATCATCATTCCATACCACATATATATAGCAATCTTTGTCAACGGCAACGTCGGGATTGTTTTGATTGTTCGCCGTTGTCAGGGCAAGATCCGGGTTCCACTGTTTAATTCGGTTAGCATCATATTTTTGCGCGTAAATTCTTGGATTGTCATTTTGCCTTTTATCGCGCCAGGTGAATATATAGCTTCCGTCCGGGCATATGGCCATACTTGGATTATCTTGATCATAGGCTGTTGCATCGGTATTTATAACCCAATCAGCGGCAACAGATTGGCGGATGGTCCTGATATTTAATTGCGAAACAATATCTATGGCAAATCCGATTTCATTAAAATCGCCTTCAATTACGGATGCGTTCGCCTTGGTTGGAACGGGATTTCCAACCGCATCGGTGCACGCGGCGCCGGCAACATCAATGGAGCATGTCCGATCGGTGCTGTAATTCGTTTTTGTCGTAACGATTGAATATTTGTTCGTTCCTGCCGGCGCTCCGGGAATTACGACTCTTCCTAAAGAATTTGTCTGCGTATTTATATCAACGGTAGATGTTGCAAATGACGCTTGCACCCGCACGCTTGCCTGCGGGACTGCCTGCCCGCTGGCATTAAATACAACAATGGAAAGAGTGCCGGTTCCGGCAACATTATGATTTCTTTTTGGCGAAATTGATGTGACAAATGTCTGGGTCTGGTTTCCCATGGGACCGGTCCATGAAATTTGCATCCTTACTTTTTTATAATCGGTTCCGGAAAAATCGGTCGGGGAAATTCCGTCAGCGGGATCATCAACGTACACTATATAATAATTTATGGAATAATCAGTGCCGTTCACATTATCAATTTCATTTTGCGGAAACACGCCCGATGGAATTCCGCTAACGGTTCCCACATTGTCATACGATAAATTTTTTATTATTTCTAATTTTTCTTCTCCAAGCGCTATCGCCTGGACGAGAAGTTTATTTTCCATAACCAATCGCAGGGCAAAAGAAAACATACCCAGTATGGCGACTACCAGGATTGAAATTATGAATACCGACAAGACGGCCTCAATAAGCGTGAAACCATCGCGTCTCGCGCCTGATGCGCATGTTTTAATATTTTGTATTGATTTTAATTTCATTGCGTTTATACCTGCTCTGCCAATGAGTACATTGGCATAATTATCGCAACCGCCATCGCGCCCACGCCCACGCCCAAGATAAGCATCAAAACCGGCTCAATAATAGCCGGAAGATTTTTCATAATTTGGTCAACCTCGTCTTCAAAAAATACCGCGGATTGCTCCAAAATGGTATCAATCGCGCCGGTTTCTTCCCCGACCGCGATCATTTGCATGATAACGGGCGGAAAAAGAGTTGAGTACGCTTCCAGCGAATCGTGCACGTTTTTTCCTTTTTTAATTTTTTCTTTGCCTTCAAGAAGCGCGCGTTTATACAGCTCGTTTCCAAGAATGTTGGATGTGATTTCAAAACTTTTTACAATCGCTATGTCTGTTTTTAAAAGCGAACTGAGCGTTCTGCAAAAGCGCGCAAGATTTATTTTTTTTATAATATTTCCCGCAATCGGGGTTTTTAAAATCATGGTATGCACAATAAACCGGCTCTTGGGTGTTAGAATCAACTTGCGAAGCAAGATGATGGCGACTACCACAGCGATAAGAATAAAAATGCCGTATGCGAGAGTAAATTCTGAAATTGCAATAAGAACGCGTGTTGCAAGCGGAAGTGTGCCGCCCATTTCTTTAAAAATAGCGGTTAAATTCGGAACAACGTATATTATAACCATGATTGCCACTCCGACCATTGCCGTCACAACAACTGCGGGATAAATCATAGCGCTTTTTACTTTGGATATAATGTCGTGGTCTTTTTTCATCTGCACGAAAAGCTGTTTGAAAACCTCTTCAAGTTTTCCGCTTGATTCTCCGGCTCGCACCATATTGACAAAAAGTTCGCCGAAAACTATTTTGTGCTCTTCCAGCCCTTCCGACAGCAGGTTGCCGCGTTCAACCGTTGCCTGAAGGTCGGCAAGTATGGCTTTGAACTTTTTGTTAACAGTCTGCTCGGCGAGAGTTTTCAATGCTATACCCAAAGAAATACCGGTTTGAACCATGATCCCAACCTGTTGGACGAAAAAAATTTTATCTTTCACGGAAATTCTGGATAGCAGATTTTCTATAAAGGAAATATTTAATTTTTTTTCTTTTTGTTTTTGTTTGGGGGTTTTTGCGGCTTCATCATTTTCCGTAATAGTGTTTGCCGGCGTAGCGATGTTTGGTCGCGGATCAGGGGAAATAGCCATAATAAATATTTTTAAAAATTTTTAATTTAAACTCACTCTTTCGTCACCCTAAGTATTTCTTCAACGGTTGTAACGCCATTTTTTGCTTTGATAAATCCGTCTTCAAGAATAGATATCATGCTTTGTTTTTTTGCAACAATTTTTAATTCCTCATTTGAAGCTTTTTTCACAAGCAGGGATGAAATTTCCGGAGTAATTTCCAATGCTTCGTATATCCCGATTCTTCCCTTAAAGCCTTCCTGGTTACACGCCTTGCATCCTTTACCCCGATAGAATAGTAGTTTGTCCAGGCTTTGTTTTTCCAAAGAAATTATTTTTTCTCTCTCAAGAGTTTTCACAAGCTCTTTGAGATTTATAATTTTATCAAGCTCGTCAACACCTTTTTTATCAAGCGTGTAGCTATAAATGCATTTTGGGCAGATTTTTCTTACCAGCCTTTGCGCAATAATTATATTTGTCGTATTGGCAATAAGAAAAGACGGTATTCCCATATCGCAGAGGCGGGGAAGCGTCGTTATGGCATCATTTGTGTGAAGAGTGGATAGTACCAGGTGTCCGGTCATTGCCGCATGTACTGCTATTTCGGCTGTTTCCGGATCGCGGATTTCGCCGACCATTATAATATTCGGATCTTGGCGCAAGAATGCCCGAAGTCCCGCGGCAAACGTATATCCGATTTTTGGATTCACCTGACTTTGATTAACATGCGCCATTCTGTATTCAATAGGATCTTCTATGGTTGTGATATTTACTTTCGGCGTATTGAGCACGTTGAGGAATGTATAGAGCGTGGTTGTTTTTCCCGAACCCGTGGGACCTGTTACAAGAATCATTCCATGAGGCTTTGAAATATTTCGTTTTATAGTGGCAAGAACGGTGGGAAGAAATCCAAGCTGTTCAATGGTAAGAAGCTGGCCTTTTTCATTCAACAGCCTCATCACGACTTTTTCACCTTCAAATGTCGGAATTATAGAAACCCTAAATGAAACATTATATTCATTTGTCTGAATTTTAAATCTACCGTCTTGAGGAAGCCGGTGCTCGTCTAATTTAAGATTGGATAAAATTTTTATTCTTGCGACAATTCCGGCGTGCACTGATTTCGGAAGCGTCATGACGTTTCTTAAGATGCCGTCAATCCTGTATCGGGCGTCAACTTCTTTTTCTTCGGGTTCTATATGGATATCGGATGCTCCTTCAAATATGGCGTATTCTAAAAGCGTATCTACGATGCGGATAATGGGAAGGTCTTGGGCGAGTTCTTTCAGGTCTTTATTGTCAGGGTCCGGCTGGCCGGTTTCCTGTTCTTTTTTTATATTGCCAAATTCCACCTGAAGCCCGAGATGATATGACTTTAAAGCTTCGGAAAAGGATGATGGGGTTGTAATAAAAATTTTTACGTCAAGATTCGTCTTTTTTTTCAAAAAGTCAAAAAGTTCAATGTCTTTTGGGTTTAATGTCGCTATGTGAAGATCCTTTTCATCTTTATCAAAAGCAATGATTTTATGCGCCTGGGCGATTGCTTCCGGAATAAGCATGAGGATGTCTTTTCTGATTTTTTTATCTTTTAAATCCGTGAAAGGTATGCTGTGTTTATCCGCAATGGCCTGGTATATTTGATTTTCATTTAATACTTTATTTTGCTTGAGATATTCCAGTGCTCCAATATTGGTTTCTTTTGCTTTGCGCTCATATTCCTTGAGTTCCGGCTGGGTAATGAGTTTTTGTAGTATAAGAATTTCAATTATTTGATTTTCGCTTAACATAGTATTTTTTTGTTTGATTTGATTTATAATTTTTTATTGGTATTGCTTTGTAATTATACCATAATTTATATATATGTGGAAATACACGAAGTGGACAAATTTTAAAATTACCAGTATAATTTTAAAAACTACTAAAATATGAAAAAAATATTGATTTCAAACATTTTTCGCGATGATATTTTTCAGCTTGGCGTTATAATTAATATTATGATAAATATTGCTCTGTGGGTGTTTCTTTATGGGCGCGTCAAATCCGCAAGCGATCCCATAACGCTTCAATATAATATATATTTCGGCATAAGTTATATGGGAGAGTGGTATAAGATTTTTGTCATGCCAATTATCGGGTTATTGATTTTTTTGCTGAATTATATTTTGTCTTATTATATTTATAGAAATGACACAATCGCCGCTTATTTTCTTATGGTGTCTGCAGTGGCAATCCAGGCGCTCTTACTATTATCGGCTCATTTGATTACCGTTTATACTTAATATAAATAAAAATACGAAATCCTAATATCTAAATTCTAAACAAATCCCAAATTATAAATCCAAATAAACCAAACCGTTTTGAATTTATTATTTTGAATTTCAATATTGTCTAGGATTTCGGATTTAGAATTTCGTATTTAATAACTTTATGGAAATTTTTTTTATCTTAAAAGTATTTTTTTTGGGAGTCATTTCTTTTATTTTGGCGTTTGCGTGGACGCCTGTCCTTACGCATTTTTTGTATAAATATAAATTAGGAAAAAGCATCCGATCCGCCGAGCTTGCTCCCGTATTCGCTTCAATGCACCGGAAAAAAGAAGGAACGCCGACTATGGGAGGCTTGCTTGTTTGGGTGACAACTCTTGTGCTTACAATATTTTTCTTTTACATGGGAAAAATTTTTGATGACCGGTGGGGGCAACTTAATTTCTTATCAAGATCCGAAGTGCTTTTGCCTTTGGGCGCTTTAATAGCATCGGCCTTGGTCGGCCTTGCGGATGATCTTATAGACATTTTCCGGCTCGGAAAAAAAAGCGGGGGATTGCAGATGCGGCACAGATTTTTAATATATTCAGTTATTGCAATTATCGGCGCGTATTGGTTTTATTTCAAATTAGACTGGACCACGATTCATGTTCCTTTCATGGGTAATTATGACATCGGGTGGTGGTATATTCCATTATTTATTTTTGTTATTGTGGCGACCGCTTTTTCGGTGAATGAAATTGACGGGCTTGATGGTTTGGCGGGAGGAACGCTTCTTACATCTTTTGCGGCATTCGGCGTGATCGCATTTGTAAATGGAAAGTATAATCTTGCGACATTTTGCTCTGTTATCGTAGGAGCGCTTTTGGCATTCCTTTGGTTTAATATCCATCCCGCGCGCTTTTTTATGGGTGATACCGGATCCATGTCGCTTGGGGTTACGCTTGGCGTAATTGCAATGCTTACCAACTCTGTTTTTTTGCTGCCGATAATAGGATTTCTTTTTGTACTTGAATCGCTATCGGTAATAATTCAGATTGCTTCAAAAAAATTGCGCGGAAAAAAAATATTTATCTCCGCGCCGTTTCATCACCACCTGGAAGCCGTCGGCTGGCCCGAAGCTAAAATTGTTATGCGATTTTGGGTGATGTCCGGCGTTTTCGCCGTGCTTGGGCTTATACTCTTTTTGCTGGATACTTTATACAGGGCGGGGAAGTTTTAGAATATCGCATAAAAATCGTCATGCAAAATAAACAAGAAAACAATTTTAAAGGAAAAAAAGTACTCATTATGGGTTTAGGCTTGCATGGCGGGGGAGTGAGCGTTGCGAATTTTTTTATTAAAGAAGGCGCGCAGGTCCGGATTACGGATTTAAAAAAACAAGAGGAGCTTTTGCCGTCTTTGAAGAAAATAAAGGAAATAAAAACTCCTCCCCTTACGAAGGGGAGGCGGGGAGGGGTTACTTATACCCTTGGCAAGCATTTGGAAAAGGATTTTAGATGGGCGGATATGGTTGTGCAAAACCCGGGAGTTCCCAAGGAATCAAAATTTTTAAAAATCGCGAAGATTCACGGCGCGCAAATTGAAAACGAAGCAACATTATTTTTTCAAATTATCGGACGCGAAAGAATTATTGGCGTTACGGGCACGCGCGGAAAATCCACCACCACAACATTGATTTATAATATTGTGAAGGAAAAATATCCTCATGCGCTTATCGGCGGAAACATCGCAACCTCTCCTATGTTTGATATTATTTATAAAGCGAAAAAGACCCATGATCCAATTGTTTTAGAGCTCTCATCCTGGCATTTGGAAAATTTAGGTGAGAAAGAATTAAGCCCGCATATTGCCGTTTTTACCAATCTCATGCAGGATCATCTTAATAGATATAAAAATTTGGACGAATACGGACGAGCCAAGGCAAATATCTATTTGCATCAAAGGGAAAATGATTTTTTAATATTAAATTGGGATAATTTTTTCACGCTTTCAGGCTCAAAAAACGCATCGGCGCATATATATTGGTTCGGCAAGAAAAAAAATATTGATAAGCCGGGATGTTTTATCCAAGACCAATGGGTATATTTTACAACAAAAGAAAAAGAAGAAAAGATTTTTGATTTGTCTGATACATCTTTATTGGGCGAGCATAATAGGGAAAATATTTTAGCTGCGATTTGTGTTGCAAAAATTATCGGCATCGGCAACGATAGTATTTCGAAGGCAATAAAAAATTTCAAAGGGCTTGAGCACAGGATGGAATTTGTTATGGATGATAGAGGAGTGCGATATATCAATGATACGGCTGCGACAACGCCTGATGGAGCCATTGCGGCGATAAAGGCCTTGAGAATTAAGAATCAAGAATTAAGAATCAAGAATATTATTTTAATAGCCGGTGGAAGCGACAAGGGAATCCCGCAGGAGAATTTTAATGAGCTTGGCGTTTTGATACAAAAATATTGCAAAGCCGTGGTATTATTTAAAGGCGTTGGCAGTGAGAAAATTTTAAAATCCTTACCCGCTACTGGTTACCCGCTACTGGTTACTGATATAAAAACCATGGTTGATGCTTTGGGCGTTGCCAAAAGTTTTGCAAAAAAAGGAGATATTGTTTTGCTGTCTCCGGCATGCGCTTCGTTTGGAATATTTCAAAATGAATTTGACCGCGGAAATCAATTCAAGGCGCTGCTGTGCGCCATGTGATTTATGGTTTTAAATGATATTAAAAATTCACTGGTTATAAATTCCGTCGTCAATTTCCCATTGATAAATATATAGTTGATTTTTGTTGTTTGGATAAGTCCTAAAAACTATCTTCACCCTCATCCGTCCCGACTGCTGTCGGGACACCTTCTCCCGTCCAGGGAGAAGGAAATAATGGAAATATTTTTCTTTCATTAAAATCTCCCTCTCCCTGGACGGCCTGCCTGCCCTGCCTACCGGTCAGGCAGGCGGTAGGCAGAGGGGGAGGCGGAGAGGGGTCTTGGGAATGTTTTCATTTATTCTCCCTCTCCCTGGACGGGAGAGGGGTGGGGTGAGGGTGTGGTTAGCTTAGCTAAAAAATAGCTAATTTTTTGTTTTTATGCTTGACAAAAAAATTATATGTGCTATAAATATTGATGGTGTTTAATAAACATGGTTCTTTTTATGGAGTGAAATTATGGAGTCTCTCAAAAGTCAGGAGCAATATTTTATACAATATTGTAAAAGAGAATGCCGAACAACGAAGCGTGGTTTATTAGCGCTTGGAGTGTTATTCCTGTTGGGTCTGTTGTTTGTGGCATTTGATGATATTTCAAATGAATCACGTCTAACTCCGATTGAGCGAATTGTTCATGCGGACGACAAGGAAAAAAATAGGGCACGTTGCAAAACAACGTGCCTTTTTCGTTTTGCAGTATAGCCTATGCCAGAAAAATATATTATTATATATAGTATCTAGTATTAAGTATCAAGTATATAGTATGTTGTATGTAGTGTTAGAGTAAATATTTAGATACTTGATACTAAATACTATATACCCGATACTAAATGCAAGGATTATGAGAAAAGTCATTTGGAAACAAACAATGAAAAAAGATAATTATACGTCCGCCCCTGATTTTTTATTAATGGGAGCGGTGGGGTTGATTATTGTTTTCGGATTATTTGCGCTTGCGTCAGCATCAAGCGTATATTCTTTGAATAAATTCGGAACTCCGTATTATACGATATTGCATCAAATGTATACCGGAATAATACCGGGCTTTTTAGCTTTTTATTTTTTTCTGAATCTGGATTATAGAAAGCTGGGAAAATTTACCTATCTATACTATGGAATCACTTTGGCATTGTTGTTGCTAGTTTTTATTCCCGGGCTTGCGGCAGGGTATGGAAAAACCCGAAGCTGGATAAATGTGTTCGGTTTTTCTTTCCAACCGGCCGAAGCGGCAAAATTGACTTTTCTATTATTTTTAGGAAGCTGGATACAAAAAAAAGGCTTTTCGGAAATAATTTCTTTTACATATGGTTTTATCCCGTTTATTTTTTATCTTGGAATCATATCCTACCTCATTTTGGAGCAGCCGGATTTGGGAACGCTTATAATATTGGTTTTTATGTCGCTTTCGGTTTATTTTATTGCCGGGGCGAAATTAAAACATTTTTTATTTTTTTGCGCTTTGGGCATTGCCGGGTTTACGGTAAAAGTTTTTACGACCGATTATCTTATGGAAAGAGTAAAAGTTTTTTTGCATCCCCAATCAGATATTGTGAATGTCGGGTATCAGGTATACCAATCTCTGATAGCAATCGGATCGGGTGGGATTTTCGGCAGGGGGTTTGGCAAATCCCAGCAGAAATTTCTTTATCTTCCCGAAGTTTCAAGCGATTCTATTTTCCCAATAATTGCGGAAGAAATGGGATTTTTTATATCCTCCGCCCTTATTATATTATTTTTGTTTTTAATGTACCGGGGAATAAAAATCGCTATGGCGGCGCAGGATCCCCTTGGAAGATTTCTTGCAATTGGAATTGTTGTATGGATCACATGCCAGGCATTTTTGAATATCGCGGTGATGGTGGGATTAGCGCCCGTTACCGGCATTCCATTTCCTTTGGTGAGCGCCGGAGGCACAGCCATGGTTGCGAATTTGTGCGCGCTTGGAATACTTATAAATATTTCCAAGCACAGGATGGCATAAAAAATTGCCAACACGAAAATATTATAATTCCTTTAGACGCCTTACCAGGCATTCCTGAAGTTTTTCCGAATCGTGCCTAGCAAGATTTACACGTTCGGATTTTATGGAGATGAGATTTTCTAAATACACCTTTTGGTGTTTTTTTAAAATATTTGTAGTATCAAAATCATTTTCAACAAAGTACGAGCCGACCTCTTCATAAATTTTTAGCACATCGTCGGATGGCCTTTGGTTGTTGCATATAATAATATCTAAATCCGCGCCGATATATTTTTGTATTGTGGAAACAAAATCGCTTGATTTAAAAATATGCAGTCCTCCATGAAGCCCTTTTCCGCTTGTTTCGCCCCACTGTGTCATCACATTGCAAAAAAATATTTTTTTAGCTTTGGAGTCCTGAATGCATTCCTTTACGCCTTCGGGAAGCAGTACGGAAAGCGTGCTTGTATAAATGCTTCCGGGGGCGAAAATTATCACATCAGCCTCCTTCAATGCCCGGGCGCTTGACTCGCATATAAAAGTCCCCTTAGGCACCAGCTCCACATATTTTATCGGAATGGGTTTGGTGCTTGTACTGTTATTAAAATGTTCTTCACCAATGATTGTATCGTCATCGGCATACACGGCGCGAAAATGCGCTTTTGTTGTTGTAACCGGCAGAACGCGAAAGCGTTTGTCAATTGTAAGAAAATCATGGAGCCAATGCAGGGCTTCCGTAGAATTTCCTTCAAACACTTTTTCTAAAGCTGCTATAAATATATTTCCAAATACATGGCCGGACACTTCTCTTTTGGCGTCGGTTTCATCAAACCTGAATTGGAATAATTTTTTTAAAGTTTGGCTGTTGATAAAAGCCGCCATGCAATTTCTGAGATCACCGGGCGGAAAAATGCCGAATTCGTTCCTGAGCCTTCCGGACGATCCGCCGTTATCGGTCATGGCCACGATTGCGGTTATCTGCACATGATAAAGATTTTTTAACGCTTCCAAAAGCCGTACGTGACCCGTGCCCCCTCCAAGAGTTGCTATTTTAAGCTCTCGCATAGTATTGGTATATATTTTTAGATGTAATTTAATTATATGCTCAATGCATTAAATGTCAAATATTTTTCTGCAATTATTTTTTATTATTACGTTTTTTGTTTAAATTTAAATTAAAAAATAGCATCAATTTGTCAAAAAAATATTTTAATATATAAATTATCCACAGAAAAGCATACTATTGAAATGTATATATTTTTTGTATAAAAAATGAATAAATATATTCATAAAGTATCCGTTGAAAATCGTTGTAAATTCTGTTATGCTGATACCATGACAAGAATAATTTTATCCGGAGGCGGAACATTGGGATCTGTGAGCCCATTGCTTGCATTGTTTGAAGAGATGCAGGAAAAAATTCCCCATATGAAATGCGTTTGGGTGGGAACGATTACAGGTCCGGAAAAAAAAATAGCGGAAGGCTATGGAATAGAATATAAATCCATTGCTTCCGGAAAATTCAGAAGGTATTTTTCAATACAAAATTTTTTAGATATTTTGCAAATTCTTGTTGGATTTTTTCAATCAATTTTTTTTATAATAAGTTTTAAGCCATCACTCGTGCTAACGGCCGGAGGGTTTGTGGCCGTGCCGCTGGTATGGGCTGCGTGGATTTTGCGCGTACCTATTCACATTCATCAGCAAGACGCCCGAGTCGGCCTGGCAAATAAACTCATGGCGCCTTTTGCAACACTGATAACGGCAACTTTTGAAAAAAATGTAAAATATTTTAAAAATAAAAACGTTGTTGTTACGGGAAATCCTTTGAGAAAGGACTTGGCTTGTCTGGATAAAACCGAAGCAGTGGATTTTTTTGGATTTTCTGAAAATCTTCCGGTTCTATTGGTAATGGGAGGAGGTACAGGAGCGCTGGTGATAAATAAGCTTATCGCTGATTCTTTTGATCAGCTCATAGAGTTTTGCCAAATTATCCATTCAACGGGTGAAGGAAAAATGATATATCTGAAAAAGAATTCTCGGTACCGGGCGTATGAATTTTTATACCATATGGGGCTTTCGCATGCGTATGCGGCTAGCGATTTGGTAATATCGCGTGCGGGAATGTCAACTCTTACCGAGCTTGCCATGTTTGCAAAACCGGCAATAATTATTCCTATTCCATATAGCCATCAAGAAGATAACGCCCGTGAATTTGAAAATAAAAACGCCGCTCGCGTATTGCATCAGAATGATTTAACTCCTGAAAAATTTGTAAAAATAATCCAGGAATCCCTTCAAGACAAAAATCTTTTAAAAACATTTTCGGAAAATATCGGAAAAATGTTTCCAAATGACGCGGCAAAAAAAGCAACGGAAGAAATTATCAAGATCATTAGATAAAATTTCCAATACCCAATTTCTTAATAAAATCCTAAATCCTTAATCCTAAACAAACCCTAAATTCGAAATCCTAAATCCTAAACAAATCACAAATTACAATATTCCAAACAGTTGTTTTGAATTTGAAAAATTGGTATTTCGAATTTGTTTAGAATTTCGATATTAGGGTTTAGAATTTTTTATTTGGGCATTTCATTGGTAATTGGGAATTGGAAATTCAGGAATTTACTATGTGTATATATAATAAAAGTAAGTATTATGGACATCAACCTTTCCAAAATCAATAAAGTGCATTTCATAGGCATTAAAGGCGTTGCCATGTCCGGGCTGTCTGTTATCTGCAAACAGCGGGGGATGGAAGTTGCGGGATCTGATGTGGCAAAAGAATTTATTACCGACAAAGTGTTGAACCAGGAGGGAATATATGTTTTTCAGGAATTCAATCCAAAAAATTTGGACTGGTCTCCGGATCTTGTTGTCGTGGGCGCTTCGTGGGGCGAGGATAATTTCGAATATGCCCAGGCTTTGCAAAAAAAAATCCCCATCATCAATGAATCAGATCTTCGGGGCCTTTTAAGCAAAGAAAAAATAACCATAGCGGTTACCGGCGCGCACGGCAAAACCACGACAACATCGCTTTTATCATATATATTCACCCTGGCCGGTCTTGATCCGAGCTATCTTATAGGGACCGGGCTTATACCGGATCTTGGCATTAACGGGCACTGGGGCGGCGGAAAATATTTTATTGTTGAAGGGGATGAATACATAAAAAGCAAAAAAGAAAGAACGCCGAAATTTCTTGATCTTTCCCCCGACGCAACAATTATTACCAATATTGAGTGGGAGCATGTTGATGTTTATAAAAAAGTCCAGGATATGGAAAAGGTTTTTAAAAAACTCGTGAAGAAAACAAAAAGTTTTGTGGCAGCCTGCTGTGACTGGCAAAGCGTTGAAAATGTTATTGGAAAAAATAATGACAAAGTGTCCACTTATGGCAATAAAATGTGTTCCAAGTGGAGGATCGGAAGTTATACCCAGAAATTAAACGAATCATATTTTACCGTGTTTAAAGACAATCAAGTTTTTGGAGAATTTGAATTGCGCCTTTTGGGAAGATTTAACGCTATAAACGCGATAGGATGCATGATTGTGGCGCTGCACTATGGCATAGGAATTGAAGTGATACACGAAGCATTTAAAAATTTTTCAGGTCTTGAGCGCAGAATGGATACGGATCATAAAAAAGATATAACTTTTATTGATGACTACGGCCATCATCCCACCGAAGTATCGGAAACCCTTCATGCCATACGCGATATGTATGTGAAGAGAAATATTATTTGTATTTTTCAGCCCCATACCGCCTCGAGGACATTAGCGTTTCTTCATGAATTTGGCAAGTGTTTTAAGGATGTTGATGAAGTGATATTGCTGGATATTTTTACATCCGCAAGAGAAAAAGAAATCGGCATCACATCGCATGATGTTTATGAAACAATAAAAAAATATCATCCCAATGTGCACTATTTCGGGAGTATGGAAGATGCGGCAAAAAATATATTATCAGAAATAAAACCGCGCGACGTGGTTGTTACCATGGGCGCGGGGGATGTATATAAAATTAAAAAATATTTTATGGATAATGTATGAAAAAAATTTGTGTATTCGGATCTTTGGCCTATGATCATATCATGGATCATCCCGGAAAATTTTCCGACAACATTATGCCGGATAAAATCCATATGCTGAATGTGGGCTTTTTGATATCTGAGCTTAAAGACAGTTTCGGCGGAACGGCCGGAAATATTTGTTATAATCTTGCGTTGCTTAAAGAACAGCCGATAATGATTTCATCGGCCGGAAATGATTTTGATAAATATAAACAATGGCTGATGCCATTTTCCATTGATACGTCGCACGTAAAAATAGTGGAAGAAGTGCCGACTGCAGCAGCGTATATTATTACGGATGCGGGGGATAATCAGATAACCGCTTTTTATCCCGGTGCGATGAATCATCCTGCTGACGAAGACTCGCCCGATCTGCGCGACATTGATATCGCAATACTTTCTCCGGGAAATAAAGACAATATATTCGGTTTGTCAAAATTATTTAAAAAACTTGGTATTCGGTATATCTTTGATCCCGGGCAGATGATAACATCTTTAGCAACATTGCCGGAATTTAAAGAATGTATTTTTGGCGCGCATGTTTTTATAGCCAATGATTACGAAGTAAGTTATATATTGGAAAAGACCAATGTAACAAAAAAAGAAATTCTGTCGCATGTGGATGCTTTGATCACCACGCTTGGCGAAAAGGGATCGTTTATTGAAACAAAAGAAAAAACATATGAAATTCCGCCGGCAAAGCCGCTCAATACCTGCGATCCGACCGGAGCCGGCGATGCCTACCGGGCGGGTTTAATCAAGGGTATGGTATTGGATTTGGGCTGGCTTGTTTCGGGCAGGCTTGGATCAATAGTTTCGGTGTATACTGTTGAACAATATGGCACGCAAACGCATACATTTTCATTGCAGGATATAAAAAAGAGATACGAAGAAAATTATAAAGAAAAATTATCTATATAATAATTAATAGAAAATATTTATTATGAATTACGAAGTGAAAGACGAGTCGTTGAGCCTTGCGGGTAAAAAAAGAATAGAATGGGCCCAGCAAGATATGCCTGTTTTAGAAATTGTTAAAGAAAAATTTTTAAAAGAATTGCCATTCAAGGGTTTACGGCTTGGAGCCTGCCTGCACGTGACTGCGGAGACCGCGAATCTTGTAAGGACACTCAAGGCCGGCGGGGCTGAAGTGGTATTATGCGCGTCAAATCCATTATCCACGCAAGACGATGTGGCAGCGGCATTATCCAAGGAGTACGGAATCCCTACATTTGCGATAAAAGGAGAAGATCATTCTACCTATTATAAACATCTGAACGCTGTTTTAGATTTCAAACCTCAGATAACCATGGACGATGGAGCCGATCTTATAACATTATTGCATAAAGAAAGAAAGGAGCAGATGCAAGAAATTCTGGGAAGCATGGAAGAGACAACAACGGGAGTAATACGCTTGCGGTCATTGGAAAAAAGCAAAGGACTTTGCATTCCGATTATTGCCGTAAATGATGCGCAGACAAAAAATATGTTTGATAACCGCTATGGCACCGGGCAATCCACTTTGGACGGAATAATCCGCGCAACCGATGTGCTCGTGGCTGGAAAAAATGTTGTTGTTGCAGGATACGGCTGGTGCGGAAAAGGTTTTTCCATGAGAGCGCGTGGGCTTGGAGCAAATGTTATTGTAACTGAGGTGGATCCCATAAAAGCGCTTGAAGCGGTTATGGACGGGTTTCGCGTAATGACCATGCTTGAGGCGGCAAAAATTGGGGATATTTTTTGCACTGTTACGGGCAATTGCGAAGTAATACGCAAGGAGCATTTTGAAGTAATGAAAGACGGCGCGATTATTTGCAATTCCGGGCACTTTGATGTTGAAATAGACGTAAAAGCTCTTGCATCTATTGCAAAAGAAGTGGTGAATAATGTCAGGAATTTTGTTGATAAATATATAATGCCCGATGGGAAGAAAATTTATCTTTTGGCTGGAGGAAGGCTTGTAAATCTTGCTGCGGCCGAGGGACATCCGGCAAGTGTTATGGATATGAGTTTTGCAACACAGGCGCTTTCCGCGGAATTTGTAGTAAAAAACGCCGCAAGTCTTGAAAAAAAGGTATACAATGTTCCAAAGGATATTGAAGATATTGTTTCAGTTCTGAAATTAAAATCCATGGGAATTATAATTGATGAATTAACCTTAAAACAAAAAGAATATCTTTCAAGCTGGGGAGAAGGAACATAAAATAAATTTCTAATTCCCAATTACCAATGAAATGCCCAAATAAAAAATTCTAAATTCGAAATCCTAAATCCTAAACAAATCAGAAATCACAATGCTCCAAAGTAGAAAAATCAAGATAAGAGATATTTGTGATTTGAAAAATTGGTATTTCGGATTTGTTTAGGGTTTCGATATTAGGATTTAGGATTTTATTAAGGAATTGGGAATTAGAAATTTTATATACGATTATATTCTATGAAGTTAGATATAAAAAATATTCAAGAAAACGTTATATTGGCTCCCTATACTACTTTTAAAATCGGCGGACCGGCTAAATATTTTTTTCAGGCGAAAAATACCGATGAAGCGGTTGGCGCCATTCGCGCGGCTGTTGTTGCAAAAATTCCTTATCTTATTTTTGGGGGGGGATCAAATATCTTGGTGTCTGACAAAGGATACCCGGGGCTTGTGATTAAAATAGCAAACACGAATTTTGAGAATGTAGGCGATAATTTCGTGCGTTGCGGAGCAGGGCTTGCAATCAGTTGCCTTATACAAAAAGCAAAGGATATAAACTTGGGCGGCATTGAGTTTATGGCAGGTATCCCGGGTACAGTCGGCGGAGCGGTGTGCGGGAATGCGGGAGCCTGGGGCAGGGGATTTGGCGATGTGGTAAAAGAAGCTGTCGTATACAGGGACGAAAAAGTTCTTACTCTTTCTCGCGATGATATCGGTTTTACATATCGCTCAAGTTCAATCAAGGAAAAAGGCGGGGTTATTATGGAAGCCACCATTGCCATGATTTCGGAAGATAAAAAATCCATACAGGACAAAGTATATGAAATAATAAAAAAAAGGAGCAAGGCGGAAGTGCATGAGCCCAGCGCCGGATGCGTTTTTAAAAATATTGATTTGAAAAAGATACAGGTGGATAAAGAAAAAATAATGAAAGCCCTGGATTTAAACGAAGAAGAATATATTAAAGCCACAAATCACGATAAATTGCCGGTTGGATTTATTGTTGACAGGCTTGGTTTAAAGGAAAAAATTATTGGAAAAGCAAAAATTTCCGAATGCCACGGAGCCTATATTGTGAATTTGGGCAACGCGCAGGCTGAAGATGTGGTGATGCTTATGTCATTAATAAAAACAAAAGTAAGGAATCTCTTGGGAATACAGCTTGAAAATGAAATTCAGCTTGTTGGTTTTTAATAAAAAATTTTTTCATATAACCCCGAGATTGCATCAAGGGGATTTTATTTGAAAAAATCAATAATTTATGATATAATAATAGACGTTATAAGTATTTTTATTTTTTTTATTTATTATGAGTATAATCACAAAAATATTTGGAGATCCAAACGAAAAGGTTATAAAAGGAGGAGTTTCTCTTGATGAAATTTTACCGCGAGCCTTTGCCGCAGTTAGGGAAGCAGGCAAGCGCACACTTGGCCAGAGGCATTATGATGTGCAATTAATGGGCGGAGCTGTTTTGCATCGCGGACAAATTGCTGAAATGAAAACCGGAGAAGGAAAAACTCTTGTGGCGACCTTGGCGGTGTATCTCAACGCGCTTGAAGGAAAGGGAGTGCACGTGGTGACAGTGAATGATTATTTGGCGAGGCGCGATGCCGTATGGATGGGGCAAATTTATAACGCCTTAGGAATGTCTATTGGATGTATAAACCACGAGACATCATTTTTATATGATCCGAATTTCGTATCCGAAAAACTCACTGATGCGGGACGGGACAAAACAGCAAGTTTTCGAGTTGAATACGAATACTTGCGCCCGATATCGCGAAGAGATGCTTATGCCGCTGATATTACCTATGGAACAAATAATGAATTTGGATTTGATTATCTGCGCGACAACATGGCTCCGGATCCGAAAGAAAAAGCGCAGAGAGGATTTTATTACGCAATTGTTGATGAGGTGGACAGTATTTTAATTGACGAAGCGCGTACTCCGCTTATTATTTCCGCGCCGGATATGCAATCATCGGATTTATACAGAAAATTTTCTCAGCTCGTAATAAAGCTTAAAGAAAACGAGGATTATAATGTGGACGAAAAAATGCGCGCAGCAACCCTTACGGAAAACGGTATTATAAAAGTGGAAAAAGCCCTTGGCATGGGAAACATATACACCGAAGGCGGAATTACAATGGTGCATCATATTGAACAGGCGTTGCGCGCTCAAACGCTTTTCAAACTTGACCGCGATTATGTTGTGAAAGACGGCGAAGTTATAATCGTTGATGAATTTACTGGCCGCTTGATGCAGGGGCGCAGATATTCTGAAGGGCTTCACCAGGCGATTGAAGCAAAAGAAGGAGTGGAGGTCCAGCAGGAATCACGCACGCTTGCAACAGTGACTTTTCAAAATTATTTTAGAATGTATAAAAAGCTTGCAGGTATGACCGGTACGGCCGTAACCGAAGCCGAAGAATTCGCACAAATTTATAAATTGGAAGTGGTAACAATTCCCACCAATAGAGCTATGGTGCGAAAAGATATGCAGGACAGAATTTATAAAACCTCCGAAGGAAAATTA
>Ga0075915_115_pt1 | contig 39980 bp, 32 predicted proteins | sample RifGroA2_FD_68334 | JGI IMG/M metagenome (GOLD analysis project Ga0075915, IMG submission 68334) | Parcubacteria bacterium GW2011_GWA2_38_13
TAATATTGTTGTATTATATTTTCTGCCATACAAAATAATTATCTGGTATAAATTTTCAAACCTCTTCTAAATCCTTTAGAAGCTGTGTGCCCAAAATTATTGGCGTAAGATTTTCTTTTATACATAACAACGCTTTTTTAGAAATATGATCCCGCAATTCCTGATTATTTTTTATATCTACTATTGCATCGGCAATAGCATCTATATCGGCGCGTTTGCATAAATAAACATTTTCTCTATGTGTGAATTTTTCGCGAATGGCAGGAGTATCGGATGTTATAACAGATATGCCCATGGCCATAAGTTCATACACCTTATTTGGTATTACCCGGTTCACCTTATCGGTATTTCCAAAAATTCCCAAGCCCACGTGGACCGATCCGATAAAATTCATAAGTTTCTCCGGCACCATAACAGGAAAAAAATCAACATTTGAAAGTTTCAATTCATTGGTCGCGAATTCTTTCATCTTTTTATAATCCTGCCCGCCTCCTATAATCCATAATCTTATATTTTCTTTTTCTAATTTTTTCATTGCCCCCAATACATACTCAATGCCATGAAGCGGGGTGATGTACCCATAAAAAACAGCTAGAAAACACTTTTCGTTTTTTTGTACATTTAATGGATGATATACATTATCATCAATTCCGTGGTATACCACAATTAATTTTTTTGAATTCATACGAAAGGTTTTAATAAAATATTGCGCGTGTTCTTTGGTGTCAAGAAGAACTCTGTCGGCAAGCGCGCAAGAAAGCCAATCCATACAATAATACCACAAAGCTTTTAAAGAATATGGACTGCAATTTTTCCTATCAAACACGTTTCCGTCGTACATAGAGGCAAATGCGTCAAAAACTATTGGTTTTTTTGAAATGAGTTTTGCAAATGGCATAATAATTTGCCCGGGAAATCCGACTAACATAATATCGTAATTGTTTCTTATTTCTCTGTGCTGTTTATATAAATTCCAAAATTTTTTAAATCCAGGCGTCCTGTCCTGAACCTCAATTACCTCAACACCACATTTTCTTAGCCCGATAATTGTATTTTTCGCGCGGCAATAATCTTTTTGATAAATTCCGAAGTAACAAATTTTCATAAAAAATTTTAAATATTTTTTCTCCACCATGCCAGCATATCGGGTAATGTTTGTTGCATAAAATCAATTTCAGGTTTCCAGCCGCTCGCTTTTTTAAATTTATTATTATCGCCGACAATCGCATTACCGTCATTCGGCCTCGTACCCGATGTATCTTTAATAAATTGAATGTTTTTTATTTCCGATAATCGTATGAGCGCGTCAAGAATTTCTTGAAGCCGAAGTCCGTTGCCGGAACAAATATTATATACATCGCCCGCTTGGCAATTTTGGGTAGCCATTACATATCCCCTGACAATATCCCGAACATCGGTAAAGTCCCGGACAGCTGACAAGTCGCGTATTTCCAAAATTGGCGGCCGTATTCCTTTTTCTATTTCAATAATTTTTCTTGCCATATTAGAAACAAAAAATATCGGGTTGCGCCGAGATCCCGTATGATTAAACGCCCTCATCCGGATAATTTTCATCCCGTAAGAGATAAAATATTGGTACCCCATGTAATCCTGCGCGAGCTTGCTTATGGCATAGGGAGATCTTGGGTGCAATTCTTCGTTTTCTTTAATAGGCAAATTCGCTTCGCCCACAAAACCATATTCCTCCGAAGAGCACGCAATAAGGATTATAGGATCAGCCTTGTCCTTTAACATCCTTACCGCTTCAAAGAGATTGGATTGCCCCAAGATATTCGTAGAAAGCGTTGAGGTCGGATCTTCCCAGGAAGAATGAACGTAGCTTTGCGCTGCCAGATGGTATATGCGATCCGGCGCCACTTTTGCAACAACCCTCTCAACTTCTTTTTTATTATTGATGTCGCAGGTCAGGATGTGTATTTTCTCAGAGAATGCTTTAATATTTTTGATATCCGTATCCGGAAGAATTGTACCAAAAATTTCCGCTTTATTTTTTTGCGATAGTATATATTCGGCAAGATGGCTTCCGGCAAACCCGGCAATACCGGTTATAAAAATCTTCATATTATAAAGTGTGTTCTATAATCTTTAAAAATTTCTTAATAATCGCGTCATAAGTATAATTTTCCATAACTCTTTTTCTCGCATCATCGCCCATTTGTTTTTGTAAATTCTCATCTGACAAAATTTTGACTATCGCGTCGGCAAGAGCTTTTGAATTTTTTATAGGAACAACAAGACCGGTCTGGCCGTCAATATTAATCTCAGGGCTTGCTCCCGCGTCAGTCGTTATGACCGGCAAGCCGCACGACATTCCCTCAATAGTCACCTGACCAAATGCCTCCATCCAAATCGAAGGAACCACAAAGACATCCGCGGCATTAATATATTCCGGGAGTTCGGAGAATGGCTTCCTGCCAAGTATTTGCACGCTACCGCCTACTCCAAGATTTTCAATCAATGCTTTCATTTTTTCGCTCTCGCCACCGCCGCCGATGATTGCCAACGACGCGTCAGAAATTCGCGCACGTACCTCAGGCATCGCTTCTAATAAATATCCTATCCCCTTTTCTTCAAAATTTATTCTCCCTATAAATAAAATGATTTTCTTTCCCCGTAGCCCAAGTTTTTTTCTTAAATCATTTTTATTCCCAAGGGGTTTGAATATATTCTCTTCAATAGAGATACCAAGATCTATTGACTTTGATTCATCAAGGCCAAGCTCTTTTCCTTCCCGAATCGCCGCCTTGCTGAGAAAAACTATGGCATCGGCATTTTTATAAATAGCTTTTGCGTACTTCATCTGCCTTTTTTTCCCGAGCAAAAGCTTAAGCTTAAAATTAAGAATGCCGCCCATCCCGATTTTATAAAAAAATTTGTACCATGGCTTTTCGCCAAAAATATCTTTCGGGGTCCTCTGAAAATGCCAGTGCCACGCCGTTATTTGCCGGAATATAAACGGCACACCAAGCCTGTGTTTTATTTTTGCAACTGCATAACCGGTTTCACGCGCTTGCCAAACATATACAATTTTACATCCCTGTCTTACAGCTTCCAAAACCATTTTTTGCGTTCGGACACTATAAATAAAAAAAATTATTCTGTTAAGGGGCCACGCCCAAATACTCGCCATCATAGGAGGCCAATATCTTTTTATTTTTACCCCATTAACATCCACGCTTCCCTTTTTAAAAAAACTTAAAAATGGCGCAACTACTGTTACCTCATGCCCGAGCGTTACCAAGCGCCTCATTTTTTCTATAAAATAATGATACGTGCCGAGATGTTCGCCAATTTCTTTTTCTGTTCCGAATTTATACGCTACAACGCATATTTTCATACAATCATATTTCAAATAAATATTCTTCTTCCTAAATCCATTTCCCTATCACTCTGATTATACCACTTGCAATTTTACTGCGATAGCATAAAAATAACAAGTCATACGCTTTTATCAATTTTTATATCTTTAACTTTCAACATCTGTACTCCATCTTCTATACCAAAATCTTTAATGATGCTCCGAATATCTTTAATAATATTATTTGAAGTAATCCATATACTCTTTTGAAGCTGATCAAAACCCAGATCTTTAAGCTTATTACGAAATATCTCCCGTTTATATTTAAATTTTTCAGGAATATCATAAAAAATCATCAATTGCTCGTTATGGGGCAATTTTTCTTTCTTTTGAATTTTTAACTGCAAGGAAAAAATCTTTTTCTGCGCTTTGGGGGTCAAAATAAAACCATACGATTTTTCGAATTTCTTTTTTTGTAGATACCCCCTCCTTTTTAAATTTGCCAAAGCACTGTGAATCTTCTGTCTTTTATTTTTATCTTCTAAAAATTCTTCCATCCACTTGCGATTTTCATACCTTTTCGGCAAACCTCTTAAAAAAGGTGGGATATAATGAAAACTAAAAACATGTTCAGTGGTATCAAAAAAATCAGAAAGAAATAATAACATTTTATCAGATAAAGAATATCCCATATCTTAAAATATCTATCAAAATTATGAATAAACTTTCTACTTGTCATTTTTCTGCGATAGCATAAAAATGACAAGTGATTATTATTATTATTATTATTATTTTCGTTTTCCGGTTGTGTATATTCCCTATTCATTCCCTCACTTCATATAGCTGATACAGAGCGTCATCGCCTTCGCCATAATAATCATTTTCAACTGCTTCTTCAAGTAGTTGTACGCCAAGTCTTTCCAAATCTTCCTTATGCCTTTCCATAAATCGTTGAGAGTTGGGACGAAGGTGCATATCTAAAAGTACTGGCTTTTTCTGCTCCTTGGCTTTTTCTTTCAGTTTTTGCGTAAATGCCTCCATCATATTCCAGCCGATTCCCTGCCCTTGCGCTTCCGGTGCAACCGCGATGTCTTCCAAATACACACAGGGTTCGCCATCAGAGGTTTCATCTTCAACGCCAACAATATACCCAAGCATTTCTAAAGTCTTCTTCCCCTTTCTCGTCCCCTGCAAGGTAATAGAATATTCCAAACCTTTTTCATCGTTAATATCTTGGATCAAACCCTGTCCCGCGATGAGGTCTTCATCTTCTTGCTGGTAAATTGTCCTTTCTAATCTTAGGATTTCCGAAAAATCTTTTTCCGTGAGATCCTTGGTGACCAGGCCTTTGAATTGCACCTTGGGAAGGTCTGTCTTTTCCTTCTTTTCCATATTCTGGCGTTTTGGATTTTCATCTTTTTCATCCCAAATAATTTTTACGCTTTTCTCCTCTGCCTCAAGAAAATAGCCGTCGGGACGGTTGCTGTTGCCAATTTTTTTGTAGGTGGACTCGTCATCGCGCAATATATTCTGATTGCTCGCGGTGGGAAGGTCATTATTTCTTTTGCCCAAGACAACTTTTTTTGCGCCTATGGTTCTGGCGTACTCTTGTAAAAACTCAAAAAGCTCTTGAGTAAGCTGTTCCGGATAGTTTGAACTGTACAGCGTATTGGATTCAATATTATCTACCACCAAAACTGGAGTGCCCCCCTCATCTTCACCCAGCCAGCACCAAGCGGCCGTCACTGGCTCTTGCTTGGTTTCGTCCCAGATATTAACAATTTGAATGCCCAGGTCAGTAGTGTAATCAGCAATGGTTGATTCTGCGCCATCCGCATGGTATCCGCTTTCAATGGAAATACAGCAGGGGGAATAATTGGCCTGATACAAATCAATATCTGGATTTCTTGCCCAGACAAATATGCTCATGGGCTGGGATTCAAGCTTTTCTTTTTCCGCGTCCTGCCGTTCAGAAAAAAGGTTAGCCAGAGTGCTCCGGTCAACATCATAGTGAGTGAGCTGTTCCTGGAAACCTTGCTGAATTTCCTGGATCAGCCCGGCTGACCTCTCCTCGCCTAATGCCGGCAGAATAGTGGCATAAAGAGTATTTCTAAAATCTTCCATTCTCCGCTCTAAAACACTAAATTTTGTCCTAAGCTCATCTTTTGCTTTGGCTATTTTTTCTTTTTGCTCTCTGATTTCTTTGCCGGATGGCGCCTTTTGGGCAGTGAGCTCCTGAAATTTGGCTTCCGCCTCCATGGCTCTTTCGTGCGCCAGGTGCACGTCATTTTTTAGTAATTGGAATGAATTAATGGTATTGATGAGTTTATTCCATACTGATACGGTGGCTGTCTTTTCCTTGGATTTTTCAGTGCTTTCCATTCCCTTAAGAATTCCTTGGGATTTTTTCTCATTGCCTTCTCTTTTCGCCTTTTCGTATTCCCCTCTCATCTTGGCAATCTTTTCATCAATGCCACCGCTTTCTGCCACGGGTATCTGGTGTTCCGAGAGTTCTTTATGATATGGCTTTACCGTTTCTTTGATGAGGTGAGCGTAGCTGTCAATGGTTTCTTTAATTCTATTGATCGGCGTGGCAATGGTTTCCGAAAATGCCACGGTGTTTTTGCGAGATGCCAAAGAAAAATATCGTACTTCATCATACGCGAGCCATTGTTCAACAGCAATGCCGCTGGCTTCAATTGCTTTATATATTTCTGTGTTTCTTTTAAAGTCTTTGAGCTTTTCCTGCATGGCCTGGCGGAACTCCAGGGACTCGGGATCTATTTCTGGATGTGCTGCCATGATTTCATTTTTGGCAGTGTACAGAAAGGTAATGTTTTCTCTTGAACTAGCATCCAATGATTCAAATTTTACCAAGAGCTTTGTGCCAAAACGGGGATTTCTCTCTACCGCGTCAAAAAGAAAAGGATTTTCATCAACGGTGGTAAAAAGTTTCTCGGGCGCTCCTCTATAGTTAAATAATGACATTACTACTTCAAGGGAACGCGTTGCTTGGCGGTAAAATTGCGCCGATTTTTCCTGAAGCTTTACGAGCAGTTCTTGAAGATCCGGAAATGCATCAATAATTTCCCGCGGGGTTATCTGAACGAAAAAATTTTCCCTAACTTCAAGGGCAGCATCTACCCAGCCGTGAGACAAATGCTCAATCATACCTTCCTTGGCAGCGGAATGCAACTCTGGCGATTGTAGAATTTCCTTGGAAACCTTCAATCGATTTTTGATGTTAAGGGCAGAATTTAGCCGGCTGTCAGACAAACACTTAATCATTCCTTCCTTGGCAGCGGATTGCACGACTTCCTCGGGAACCTTAAAGTCATCTTTGATTTCAAGGGCATCATCTATCTGGTCGCAAGACAAACACTTAATCATTCCTTCCTTGGCAGCGGATTGCACGACTTCCTCGGGAAGCTGAGATCCAACTTTGATTAGAAGGGCATAAAATATCCGGCCGTGAGACAGATGATCAATCATGCTTTGCTTAGCTTTTTCTTGATCTTCCGTGAGTTTAATTTCTGGTTTTTCTTTATCTGGTTCAGCTTCTTCAACTTTTTCACATTTTTTATGATCCCCATCCTCCAAGGGCAAGCCACAAGCCGGTTCAAATTGTTGACCTTCGGATTTTTCGGTCATAGTATTAAAATTATAAATTACAAATCAGGAATAATATATATTTTCTACTTGTCATTTTACTGCGATAGCATAAAAATGACAAGTAGAAAATATGTGGGTATAAATTTTAATATTCTTTTATAAATTTTCATATAACAAATTGTTTTACTATGAATTGTGCCAATGATCCGAGATTGTGTTTTTTCAACACCTCCTCGCGCAAAACTCTTCGAATCTTTTCTTTATTTTGGCGTGTTAGATTTTTTATCTGGAATAATTTTTTTGCAAGTTCTTTTGGCTGATCTTTTTCTATTAATAAATTATCGCTTACTATTCCCTTGAATGCCTTATTGGAAGTAATGACCGTGCATCCGCATGCCATTGCCTCTAAAACGGCCTTATCTACGCTTCCTGTATTGCTTAAATTAATAAAAACATCGGCTTCTTGATAAAATCTCACAACCTCCTTATTCGGTATCGGTCCTACAAATTCTATAATTTTCTCCAGATCCATGGCCCTTACCATCTGCTTTAAATTATCAAAATAGCTCTGATGCTCAGGCAATCCGGGTTCGCCTACAATTTTTACAATTAAATTTTTTTCACCGCCGTCGTCCAGCGAATCAATTGCTTTAATCAGGCTCTCTAAATCTTTGGTGGGGGAAATTCTTCCTACAGTTAGAATATGAAACAATGCGTCATCAGGATAATCTTTCCATATAGGATGAAACAGCTCGGTGTCAATGCCATGCCCCGTTGCTAATACTTTTTCGGAATGTATAGGAAAACTTTCCGGCGATGCGGTCAAAATCACGTTAGCCATCTTTACCAACAATTTTAGTTTCCACGTGATTGTGCCATGCGTATACCAAGAAACTATTTTTTTCCTATGGATTTTCGCATATGGCCAAATATTTAACGTATACTCCGGATTCATATGGCAAAATATTCCCTGCACTTTCGGAACAATTTTTATGGCATATTTTTGAAATTCTATGAAACGTCCAAACCGGCTGACTCCGACTTCTTTGCCAAGCGAATAAATCTCAACGTTGTCCGGCAATCCCGAAACATCACCTTTTTCAATGCAAATACAATACAACTTCGCATTCGCATCAAGATTTTTCAATTCTTGCGCAATTTTATCCACCCAGCCATAAGCGAAACCGGCCAAAGCGTCGGCGTGATCAATTTTTCTTGTTATCATGAGTATATTCATATCTAAAATATATTAATGTAGATTAAAACATCTTTGTACGGCAATACAATATTTTGAATCGTGAAATTCCCTGATTTGGTATTTTAAAATAATTTCCTTAAGCCATTGGGGCAATTCATCCGAATATTTTACTTCCATAATGGATGCATTTTCCAATAAAATATTGCCGTCAGATACCTTGTGAATTCCTTGAAACGAGCCTGCCGTGAATTCTTTATCAAAAATAACCCGGATATCTTTATTGAGCCCGCCGACCATAGCGCACCTTTTATAATTTACAAAAAGTATCGGCTTCATCTGATGCTGTGATGCAATTTGCAAAAATTCCTGTATAATTTCCCGGCTTTCGGCCGGCATATTTGAAGCTTTATCCAGCGACATATTTTGCATGATCCGTGAAAAATCCGAATAGCTGATTTTTACTCTAAATTTCTTTACATACTTTCCTTTTCTTTTTTTTATTTCAGGATATACGATAAAATCTTCAGTATCGGGCTCAACGTAAATCCTTAAACGGTATTTTGTCAATTCTTTTGTTATGTCCTTCCTTTGGTGATAGCATTGAAAATCTTGTGTATCAAAATAAACATTAATAATTTTATAAAAATTTCCGCCGGTAATATTTGAATATTCATCAAATTCCATAAATTTTCTCATTTCCCCAATTATCGTGTTGAGCTGATCCCAAGGAATAAGAAATTTTATTTCCTGGCGCAAAAAACTCGCGCTTTCTATAACATGAACGATATTGTTCCAAAATGCAATGATTTTTTCCGTTACAACCTTCCCATCAAAATTTTCAAAAACATATTTTTTTGCGTTTTGCCCCATTGCAAGCGCAACGTCAAAATTTTTCAGTATATATAATATCTTTTCGCCCATCAGACTATAATCTCCTATTCCAACTAAAAACCCGTTATACCCGTCTTTGATAATTTCCATTGCACCGGTTGTTGCTGTTGATATAACCGGTTTCCCGCACGCCGACGCTTCAATCAAAACCTTACCAAAGCTTTCACTAAGCGATGACAGGACAAAAATATCACAAGCATAATAGTATGCAATAATGTCTTTCTGTTCTTTTTGCTCCAAAAAATGCACGTCAAGCTTTTTTCCCGCGCATAAATCTTTCAGTTTTGCGCCTTCGCTTCCAGACCCTATGACAACAAGGGTTGCGTTATTGATTTTTTTTGCCACTTCCTCGTATGCATGTATCAGGGTTTCAATATCTTTAACTTTTTCCAGCCGCCCCACAAACAGGATAATTTTTTTATTTTCATAATCTTTTCGAATAGCCTCCACTTTGTTTATATCAGTATTTCCAAACTTTGATATATCAACGGGTGTCGGGATAACTTTTATTTTATTTTCAGGCACTCCATTCAAAATTAATTTTTTCTGTATACCAATACTCATTGCACGAAACGCGTCAGCTTCTTTCATATTATGTTTTGCCAGTAAAACCAGATACCTATTTTTCCAATCCTCTCTTAAAAAACTTCCATTATCCAAAAAATCTCCGTGGAAATGAATTAAAAGTTTTGTTGTATGCATTTTTTTCAGTCTTATTCCAACCGTTGCCGTTATAAATGGGTCTTGCGTGATTATAAGATCATAATGTTTTTTTTCAAACAATCGCCTTGCAATTTTCATCGCATCCCTGATATATAAAAATTTATATGATGAATTTGTAGGAAATGCCGATACATTTTCAGAAATTACGTAAGGCGAATATCCGCTTTTGCTAAAAACTATAATATCAATACTGTCTACACGCTTGCCATATTCTTTATGACGCTCGCAAACATCCCCAAGCTGCCCTTGCCCCAGCAATCCTTTATCCAAACTGATGATTAAAATATTCATACATTTTCCAATATTTTAATAGTTGAAGACATCATTTTTTCTTTTTCAAATTTTTTCAAAATATCCTTCGCGTTTGTTTTAAATAGTTCTTTTAATTTCGGATCTGAATAAATTTTTTTTACCGCTTCCACTATCTGATCCTCATTATCATATTCAACCAACAAACCGGTTTTCCCGTCTTCTATTACTTCGGGATTGCCTCCAGTATTTGTGGTAACGATAGGAATGCCCGCCGAAAGGCATTCTAAAAGAGTATGTGATAATCCTTCGTATCCGGTATTAAGAATAAAAATTCCTGCGCCTCTAACGCTTTTCATAATATTTTGCCTTGTCTGGCAGGATAAAAATACTTTATTCTCAAGCCGTGCCTCTTTTATAAGCCGAAGCAATTTTCCTTCATCGGGTCCGCTTCCATAAATATTCAAAATAAAATTTTTATTAATTTCTAAAAGCTTTGGCATTATTTTTATCAATGTGGAAAAACCTTTCCACGGAACCAATCTTCCGGTTGTTACAATACTATTCGGATTAACGGAAACATCCGAGGTGATTTCTTCCGGAACAAAAGAATTATATATAACATTAATTTTATTTTCCTTAACTCCCCAGCCCATCACAATATTTTTTAAATAATTGCTTGGAACAATAACGGCATGTGCATTTTTTACAGTTAACCGCTCCAAATATTGCAATATGCCAGTTTTCCCGACCATCTTGATTTTTTGAAAATTATCAATTCCCATTTCTGTCGCGTTGGAATTTCTCGCTGACTCCCAGGCATAATCTCCCACCACCTTTACTGCGTATTTTTTTCCTAAAATATTATTCACAAGATAAGCCGGAATTCCACTCGAAATCGGCCCCTGAGCATATATGACATCAAATTTTTTTGCTAAAAAAAATAGTTTCAAAAAATATCGGACATAACGAATCAGGACAAAAGATTTTCTGGAAATCCGCGTTATAGTAAAATCATATGATTGTGTATCATCGCCACAACACAACACTTCAAAATCATAATGGTTTTCCTTCATCCAAAGCGCCAGATCCATCGCATATGTTGCTGGTCCTCCGATATCCGGCGGAAATATTTCGCACGCAAGTAATATTTTCATAATTTTTTACTTTTTAATTTCCTGATACTCTTCATCGGTGTTTACATTTAATACATCATAGTGGCCGCCAAGAGTATTTCTTGCGGCATATAATCCCGTTACAATAGAATGATCCATATTATTATAACGAAAAGCGCCGCCCCGCCCCACAATCTGCAAATTTTTTATTGATTTGATATATTCAAATATAATCTCAAGCGGCGCGCGGTATCCGATTTTATAAATAGGATATGTATCTTCCTGCCGCGCGACAAATCCGTCTATAATTTTTAAATTTTTCCCAAGCCCGACACGATGTAATTCATCTTTTGCATATTCAATCAATTTTTCATCATCCATTATCCAAAGATCATCACCTTCAAAACAAACATATTCCATCCCAAGCGATGTTTTTGATGCATCGGGCACCATAGAGGGACTCCAATTTTTAAAATTCTGTATGCGGCACACCTTAACTTCCGGGCTATGAATATAAATCCAATTGTCCGGAAATATATCAGGCGTATCAATTATCAGACAAACGGTAAAAAATCCCCGGAAACGCAAAAATTGCAATGCTTGTAAAATATTTTCTGGAGGTGCCGGCTGTATTTTTTGTATAAGCTCGGGGAGAGGTATGCTTGAAATAAAATTATCACCCTCAATAAGAGCCGTACTCCCATCATTGTTTCGCGTTTCTATTCCTTGCACCGCCATATCTTTAATATGAATCCGAACAACGCTGCAACGCAATTGTATTTCTCCGTTTTTCAATCTGATATTTTCAGCCATTTTCTCATACATCATTCCGGGACCGTATTTTGGATAATGGAATTCATCAATAAGACTTGTTTCTTTGGCTTTATTTGAAAAAAAAGCATTTATAATAGCCCGCGCCAAAGATAATCCCTTGATCCTTTGCGAGGCCCATTCCGCTCCTATCTCCGTTGTGGGTATGCCCCAAATTTTCTCCGTATATGTTTTAAAAAAAATGTTAAAAAGCCTTCTTCCAAATCTTGAGACAACCCATTCTTCAAAAGTGTCCATCTTCTTTTTACGTCTGAAAGAATGCTTTATCCGAGCGTAAAAATAACTCAATATAATTGCGACAGCCTGGTATATACCTATATTTTTTAAAGCATTCATCGGCCTAAGCGGATAAAAATAGAACTTCTTATCATAGTATATTCTTGATAGCCTCGGGCGTTTTAAAAAATCGTCACCCAGCGTTTCATTCCAAATATTTTGCACTTCTTTGTTTTTTGTAAAAAACCTGTGTCCGCCTATATCAAAATAATAATTTTTATAATTTATTGTTTTTGATAGCCCGCCGACTTGGCTATCTTTTTCAAGCAACAATACTTTTTTCTTGTTTTTTACAAGTTCATACCCCGCGGCCAAACCAGCCGGTCCGGCGCCCAAAACAACAGCAAAATTTTTTATTTTTTCTTCCATACTATTTTTTTTCAACTAATCCATTAAATATACCAGCCATTTTTATTGAAATACTGTCCCATTGATATTTTTCCATAACAAGCTTTCTTCCGTTTTCACTCAATTTTTTATATAAATTATCATCTTGCATCAATAACGTAATTTTTTCAGCCAAATCACTTGGATCGTCAACCGTACACAATAAACCGGTCTCATTGTCGTATAAAAAATCGGAAATTCCGCCGACAGGAGTGCCTATGACCGGCAAACCCATAGCCATTGCTTCCAAAAACGCGTTGCCAAGCCCCTCTGATCGCGATGGCCGAACAAAGATATCCGCTTGTACCAAATACTCATTTACTTTTTCCGGTATAACGTTTCCTATAAATTCAATCCTATCTTCAATCCCAAGGTCTTTTGCCAATTTTTTTAATTTCTCCTCCATGCTCCCCCCACCGACAACTATCAACTTAAAATTCAATTCGTAATCCGTAATTCGTAATTCTTTAATTGATTTTATTAAAACGTCAACGCCATTCTTTTTCTCCAGCCTTGAAACAGTTATAATCACTTTTTCATTATTCACTTTGAACTTTGAACTTTGAACTTTGAACTTATCTAAACCCACCCCATTCGGCACCACTTCCACCGGGCATTTTGCTCCCATCTTTTTCGCGCGATCAGCCAAAAAATTTGAAATCGCCTGGATACAATCAGCCTTGCGGTAAATATTTTTATACAAAGGCCTTATAAACCATGTGCGAAGCCATATATCTATTTCCGAATCCCCTTCCTGCAGTGTAAGTAAAAATGGAATGTTTGGATTATTTTTTTTAAAAAACAACCCCGCCAGTCCCGCCTGATTCGCCATCATCGCCCAGGTTATATCGTATTTTTTTTCTATGCACATCTTTTTGGCAACTCGTGCCGCCGCCCATGGAAAAAAATATTTACTCATTTTCCCATTACCGATTCTCAACACATTCACGCGACCAATCTTCTCCTCGCTTTTTTGCTTTCCGTCCAGATTCACCGTGATCATGTCAAATTCAAAATCAGGCAAGCGATCAGTAATTTCTTTAATCGCCACTTCGGCTCCGCCGACAAACGGAAAATAAGCGAGGGAAAAAATTAAAACTTTTTGCATAATAAATATTACTTAGAAAAACAAACCCTTACCGTTTTATTTACCCTTAATTTCTAATTACTAATTTTTAATTTCTAAACAATGCCTGATGTCTAATTTCAAAATTTTTATTTATTAGTTTATTAGGAATTTCTTAGGTTAATTAGAAATTAGGTCAATTAGAAATTTTATAATATTCTTTATACCACTGTAAAAACTTTTCTATCCCTTCTTCAATACCTGTTTTCGGCTCCCAGCCAAGTTTTGTTTTTGCCTTTTCAATATCAGCCCAAGTTTTTGGAACATCCCCCTCCTGCATTGGCAACAAATTTTTCTGAGTTTTCGCGCCAATATTTTTTTCAATAACTTGAATGAAATATTCAAGCGCAATTGGTTTATTATTTCCTAAATTATAAATTTCATACCCGGAATTTCTATCAATCGCGCGAATGATACCGTCAATAATATCGTCAATGTACGTAAAATCTCTTTCCATTTTTCCATTATTAAAAACATCAATTGGCCTGCCCTCAAAAATAGCTTTTGTAAATATAAAAAGAGCCATGTCCGGCCGCCCCCAGGACCCATACACCGTAAAAAATCGTAAGCCCGTACAGTTCATTCCATACAAATGGTGGTACGTATGCGCCATAAGCTCATCAGCTTTTTTCGTTACCGCATATAATGAAACCGGATTATCCACCCTGTCGGTTTCAGAAAACGGCACCTTGGTATTGCCTCCATATACGGATGAAGACGACGCAAAGATGAAATTTCGCACCTGGTGTTTTTTCGCAAGCTCAAGGAGATTGAGCGTGCCGAGTATATTCGCCTTTTCGTACGCGAAAGGATTTTCGAGAGAATACCGGACTCCAGCCTGCGCCGCCAAATGGCATATGGCGTCAAATTTTTTGCTTGAAAAAATTTTATCCAATGCCGCAAAATCGCAAATATCAATTTCATTCATTTTAAAATTCACCCCTGATAAAAATTTTTCTATTCTGTCGCGCTTTAGTTTCGGATCGTAATAATTATTAAAATTATCAACACTCACAACAGAATCGCCCTGCGCCACAAGCGCTTGTATTAAAGCTGATCCTATAAATCCGGCCCCACCAGTGACAAGTATTTTAGGCATATTTAATTTCTGTTTTTTTAGGTTAATTAGGTAATTAGATAATTAGGTTAATTGTTTCTTCTGCCCTAGCAACTCCTCATTTATCTTCTGCACATCTTCAAGCAAAGGAACTTCCACACCCAGATCCTGCGCAAGATCAACAAGCGAAGCCAGATCTTTCGGCAAACATTTGCCGCCAAATCCCCTGAAACCCCCGTGCCATACATCAAAATTTCCCGGAGCCACTCGCCTATCGTGTTCAAACGCCTCGCGCACGATATTGTAATCAATACCAAGCGACTGGCATATATCATAAATCTGGTTTGCAAAAATAACTTTTGTAGCATAATACGAGTTCACCATATACTTTGTCATTTCAGCGGCTTTCGCCAACATAATTTTTGAATACTTTGCTTGCGGCAATATTGCCAAAATTTTTTCTGCAACATCTTTGCTTAACTTTGTATACCCGACGATTTGTTTATCAGGGTTCAAAAAATCCTGCGGCGCGGTTGAATTGTCTAAAAATTCCGGATTAAAAAGCAGGCGCAATTTTGGATATTTTTCTTGGAACATATCCGTAGTGCCGGGTACAACCGTTGATTTGATAATCACGACCTTGCCGTCCATATTGCTCAATTTTTCCAAAACCTCATCAACAATTGATGCATCAAAACCTGAATTTTCGTTATACGGCGTTGGAACACATATAAAAATATATTCTTGGCTTGCCACCTCATCCCACGGATCCATTGTTAAAAATTTGTCATAAACCTTAGCATTTTTAAAAAAATTTTTCACTGCCTTGCCCACCACTCCTCCCCCAATGATTCCAACGGATTTATGCATATAATTGCTTGATTATTAACAATTTACATACTATAATTATAAATAATTTCATCAAAGAAGTCAAAGGATAAATATGACTAAATTTAGTAAAATATTATTCATTATTACCCAATCTGAACTTGGCGGCGCGCAAAGATATGTTTTAGATTTGGCAAATCATTTAAAAGATAATAATTATGACATAATTGTTGCGTCCGGTCAATCCGGACATCTTTTAGATGAATGCAAAAAAAAATCAATACAAATACATATTTTTAAAAATTTGATCAGACCAATTCATCCGTTTAAGGATCTTTTTGCATTTTTTGAAATATATTCATTTATAAAAAAAGAAAAGCCGGATATCGTACATCTGAATTCTTCAAAATCAGGAATTTTAGGAGCTGTTGCGGCCAAGGCCGCCGGAGCGAAAAAGGTGGTTTATACGGTACATGGTTTTGTTTTTATGGAGCCCATGGCAAAATGGAAAAAAATATTTTATATATGCGCGGAAAAATTTTCTTCGTTTTTTAAAGACGCAATAATTTGCGTATCAGAATACGACAAAAAGATGGGCATACGATACAGAATCGCACCTGAAAAAAAATTTATAACCATCCATAACGGTATTGAACCCATCAACTTCCTGCCAAAAGAAGAAGCGCAAAAATTTCTATTAAAAAGCTATCAGCTATCAGCTATAAGCTATAAGCTAATAATCGGCACCATAGCAAATTTTTATCCAACAAAAGGACTTTTGTATCTGGTCCAATCTGCGAAAAAAATAATTGAAAAATTTCCACAAACACTTTTTGTAATTATCGGAGACGGCGAGGACAGAAATATTCTTGAAAACGAAATTGCAAAACTTAGCATTAAAGAAAATGTATTGCTTTTGGGAAAGATACCAGATGCGTTGCGCTATCTTCGCGCGTTTGATATATATGTTTGTTCATCTGTAAAAGAAGGGCTTCCCTATTCTATTATTGAAGCAATGTCAGCAGGGCTTCCAATCGTTGCCACAAATGTCGGCGGAATACCGGAGCTATTAGCAAATGATTGCGGAATTTTAGTTGAGCCAAAGAATTCAGATGCAATTTTCATGGGAATAGAAAAAATTATCAGCAGTCCCGGGCTTGGAAATATTTTAGGAAACAATGCAAAAATAATTGCGCAAAAAAAATATTCGCTGGATACGATGATTCAAAAAACGCATCAAATATATTTATAATGATGCGATTACAAAATTATTTCACAAATAGCCCGCGAAAAAAGCGGGTATTTTTTATTCATTCAATCTGGCGCGGTACACCTTAAATATCAATACCCCGTCATCATCAAAAACATTTTCAACCGTAACAGGAGCATTATCTTCCATTGATCTTAGAAATTCATTTTCAACAAAACCTGAAAGCTCACTTTGCTTTGGATTCGCATAATACGAAGGATTAAAAACTTTCTCCGCAACCCCTTTAATATAATAAAAATTTTTCATTTTTCTTTCCTGCAATAACGCAAACCAATTGTCGGCTGTTTGGGAGCTTCTCCAAAACGTCAAATCAGATGACATGATCATTCCATGGTAAACCTTATATCTTTCCAAATACCATGTTGTAGCAAACCAATCCAGCCCGTTTTCATATAAATAAATATTATTGTCCGCGAAATTGACATCATAAAAAGTAATATCGTGCAAGGCGTTAATCGCCTTGACATCGCTTGAAAATAATTTGTCTTTTTTCCAAATTTCAAGCATATGCTTCTCAAGATTTTTAAAACCCAGGTCTTCCGCCCTTAAGCTGGAATAATTTTTATCTTTAACCCCCATGGGCTTTGCAAAAATATTCGTATTCATATTAAAGTAAATTTCCATGCTTGCAAAAAATATTATTAATGGCACAAATATGCATAGTAATTTTTTTTGCGTTTGGATTTCTTTGTCGCGAATAACAAAATTATAAAAATCCATAATACAAACGGCAAGGGCCAGCGCCAAAAATGGAGACCATATCGCCATGTAGCGGATATTGGGCGAGATAAAGCTGAATTCAACTGCCAAGGATGTTATTGCAAGAAAAAGAAAGTGGTGTTTCTTTTTTCTCAAAAATATTTGTGCGGCTATATATGTAACCGATATCAATATTGCGCCAATGAATATTTTGGAATATCCAATGCCCAAGGCCGCCCCAATATTTAAAAAGTTGGCGTACGGGCTCGTTACCAAATTTTGCGTAAATAAAATGGGCCAATCTTTTTGGGCGGCTTCAAAAACCCATGGGAAAATATGCGAGAATTGCACATCAAAATGCCCCCGGGTCTTAAAAAGCATAAAATTATAAAAAATCACCGGAGAAAAAACAACTGCGAAAACTGCCATTGCAACAAAAAATTTTTTGCTAAACAATATTTTTTTATCACGAAAATAAGCATACGAAACAATCAAAGGTATTAAAAAAAATGTCGTATACTTTGTCAAAAATGCCATTCCCAAACAAGCGCCGAATAACGGAAAATAATTCTGTTTTTCAAACGATTTTAGAAAAAATAGAATCGCTAAGAGTATAAAAAATATAACCACCCCTTCCAGATATGTCACGCGGGATGCCCATGTAAACAAAGTAGATATCCCTAAAAAGAATACGGCCATAAGAGCGGTGTTTTTATCATACAATTTCTTTGCTATATAATATAATAAGATCAAAGAACCTATTCCCGCCAGCGCAAACGGCAAAAGCGCGGTGAATTCATTTTCCCAAAACACGCGAAAGAATATATTTTGTATTATAAAAACAAGCGGAGGATGCGCGTGAAAAGACAGCCTTGCCCACCACGGAATAATAAAAAACCATTGCACGGGAGTTGTCTGCCGATCCGAGAAAAGATAATCCAAATACCCCACCGACCACATAGAATAGAAGGCGCCGTCTGTTTGGAAATCGGCGCGTGTCAGGCGAAAAAAAATCAATATACCGGAAAAACAGATTATTATAATAAATAATATTGCGGATTTCGAAAACTTCATACGCAAATCAATTAAGTTTTATCCTTAATACCCTGAAAGCCTCTTTATTTTCATCATTATATATCGGCGTAACTTCCCCATCGCTTCCATTTTTTATATATTCCAAAAAAATATTTTCAAAATTTTCTACAAAATCTTTCCGATCATTGCTTGAATCATAGTCTCCGCGATACACTAGAGGGTTTGCCCCGACAATATAAAAAAGATTTTTAATTCCCAGACTGCGCAAAACATTTATTGAATCTTGAGGTGAAATTTTACTGTCCACAAGCTCTTTAATATACTCAGAATCCCCCATAAATGGCACTTTATGATAAATCCATTGTCTGTTAAAATACCATATTCTCGCAAACCAGTCCAAATCAAAATCAAAAAGATAAAAATTATAGCCCTGTAATGATTTCCAATCAAGCCGTATTTCATCCAAAACGTTGATTTTTCTTAATTTTTTATTGTAAAAATCTTCATTCTCCCACGTTGTTTTTAAAAATTTTTCCAGCTGGTTATATCCAAGGTTTCTTTCAACAATATTTGAAAATATTTTTTTATCACTTGCAACAAAGCCCGGCACATGATTTATTCTATAACTATGCATATATTCAAATCCAAATATACTTATTATAATGGCGGCAATTCCTATGAATCCTATACTTTTTTTGGAAAAAAATTTCACCATATCGCTTATAAAAACCCCTATCGCTAGAGATAAAAATGGAAGAAATATTGGCAAATAACGCGACGTAGGGGAGATAACCATAAACATTGCGGATGCGCTAAGTATTGCCACGAGAAGGAATTTCTCAAAATGCTCTTTTGAAAAAAATAATGTTTTTATTGCCACATGCAACACGGAGAATAGCATCATAATGTAAAATGGAAATGAAAATCCTTCTTTCATACCCGGCCAAATATTTTTTAGGTTTGTATATATATTTCTGGAATCCGTCTTATCGGTATATATACCCGGCCAATCCCTTTGCGCTGCTTCAAACATATTTGGAAAAAGATGCGATAGTTGGACGTCAAGGTGTCCGCGCGTTTCATAGACCATGATATTATAAAAAATAACAGGCGATATGATAACCAAAAATGCAATCATGCCGAGAATAAATTTTTTATTAAAAAATATTTTTCTCTGCCACATCGCAATATACGCAAAAATAAACACCATAAGAAAAAACGAAGTATATTTTGACATAAGCGCGCAACCCAGGGCGCACCAAAACCATACAAAGTAAGAATCTTTCTCAAGCGCGCGGATGAACAGATAGAATGCGAAAGTAATAAAAAATATTTCAATGCCTTCAAGGTACGATATCCTGAAAACCCACGAAAACAATGTTGAAATAGACAGCGTTCCAGCCGAAATAAGCGCGATTTTTTTCCCGAACATTTTTGCAGCTGACATAAATACAAGAAAAAATGTTCCCATGCCGGCAAGCGCGAACGGAAGCCTCATCGCGAAAGTATTATCCCCGAAAATTTTAAAAAAAATATTCTGTATTATAAACACAAGCGGAGGGGCGTCATGAAATGATAGTTTTGACCACCACGGAATTTTTCCATACCACTGTATCGGCGCTGTTTGCTGATAAGGCACAAGATAATCCACAAGCCCAACCGAGCGCATAGAATAGTGCGATCCGTCCGTATAGCTGTCGGCCCTTCCCAATTGATAGAATAAAAAAAAGGCTGTATTTATTATAATTATATAAAAAATAATCCTCTCTATTGCTTTGAGTTTTTCATGTTTTAGTGTTAATGTTTCCATAGAACGATTATTTGCTATACTGTAATTATATAACGCTTCATATGATTCTACGCAAGCATCTTGGCATATCCATAGCAGCTGCCGGCCTTATAGCAATGGCAATATTTTTTCGCCTTGGCTACGTTGGCGCAAGCGATGTCATAACCGATGAAGCATCGCTTGGTTTTCGCGCCATAGGGCTCATTGATTTTGACGCGACGATACACCAGCCGTCCCCATGGGAATGGGCGAATATACTTTCCTCCTGGATGAGGCTCTCAATGCACGACCATCCTCCCCTCTTTTTTATTATACAACATTTTTCCCTCAAAATATTGGGAGAAAACACAATTGCTTTGAGGCTGCCTTCAGCTATCTTCGGGATTCTGTCGGCATATCTCATATATAGTATCACAAAAAAATTGTTTGATGAAAAAACCGCAATGGTGGCAGGAGCGCTGTCATCGGCCAATGTTTATTTAATCTGGGTATCAAGAATCGGCCTTCAAGAATCAACGCTTATATTTTTCTTTTTGCTTTCCATATATTTTTTTCTCAAAAGTTTCTCGGACGAACGTTTTTTTATTCTTTGCGGAATTTGCGTCGGACTCTCGTGGCTGACGAAATATACGGCGTTTATTCTTGCGCCGATATTTCTGACATACTTTATAATTTTTGATCGGCAATATTTTCGCAATAAATTTTTTTGGGCAGGTGTTGCGCTTGCGCTTGCAATCTTTTCACCGGTGCTTTTGTATAATTACAGGCTTTATCTCGCCTTTGGGCATTTTGACTTCCAGTTTTCCTATGTATTCGGACAAAATGTCGCTCAATGGCAAATCCAGCCGGGCAAAGAAGAATTTAAAAACATCCTGGATAAATTTTTCTCAATTTTTATAAATCTAAAAAACGGCCTATCTCCGGCATTTGCCGGACTGCTTTTAGCAACAATGGTTTACTTTTTCCATAACATAATCACAAACAGAAATAAAAATAAAATATTTTTGCTGCTTGCGCTTATTTTTTTATTCCTTGAATATATTGTCATCGGCCCGTCGCAAAGATTTTTAAGCGCGATTATTCCTTTTTTTATCATCATCATATCGTGCAGTATTATTGATGTATATAATTCAATACAAAAATTTGCACGTATAGCTATGTGGAAATATGCATTCACGCTTTTGCTATTTTTATTTTTTGTTTATGAGGCAATATTTTCCTACCAAACAAATATAACTATGCAGCCGAAACATTATTACTCCAAAGATATAGCCTCTCATTATTCGTATTCAGGTTACCAAAATCTTGACCAATGGCTGACCGACGAAATCCAAAACAAAAAACCTCGGTTTTCATTTGACCTATCCTATATTTTTCTCAAAGACATAAGTATTAAAACAAATGAAAAATATAATCGTGGCAATTTCAAAGATGAGGGAATTTTATTCGTATATGATGAAAATATGAATGAACAATCAAGTTTATGGATAATGCACCGCCTTATGATATATCATAATTGGCCCGTACTTGCCTCAAAACAATATTATAACGCCATACAAAAAAATGGCGATGATTATTATAAAAAGCTTGGTTTTGAAAAAATTTATTTAATAAAAAAAGACCCCGAAACGCTCGGGAAAAAATTCAGTCTGGAAGGTAAAAATATTGATGACCTTATCTCTTACCTTAATATCAGCGGTAGCGAGCCGTATATACTAAAAAATTCACAAGGCAAAAAATCTTTTTCTATTTACTCACTATAGGAAGGTATGGAAACCTAAAGGTTTCCGCTACAGGCCTCCATAATAACTGTCATCTCTATTTCTTCCATCTTTTGCGTACACATCGGCCATGCTTGAATATAAAATAGCTGCGTTCGGGAAATGCGTTATCCCTTCCAGTAATAATTCTTCTGCCTCTTTATAATAACCCCTTGCGGCATATACCCCTGCAATCCTTTTGTAGTTATCCGAAGCAAGCGTGCGCAATTCTTTCAAAATTTTCAATTGTTCCTGCGCTTTATCAATATTTTTTATAGTCACATATCCGGAAAATAATGCCCAGTGAGGATCAAAAACGCGAGGAGCCAAATCCGATGCCTTTTCAAAATCCGCGACTCCTTTTTCATACTCGCCAAGAGACATATATGCTCTTCCTGTTAATAAAAAGGTGTATGCGCGAGTGGGGCTTTGTTCTATGGTTTTCTCGCGCATTGCGATAATTTTTTTTGCATTTTCCTCCTCAATGCCCATCGTATCCATGTAAAAATTCATAAGAAAAATCTTCAATCGGACATCTCCCTGATGTTTTTCAATACTATCAAGCATTTGTTTTTCCGACCGGCTGAATAATTCGGATAAAATAAAACTTGGTTTATTATTATCTTTTATCATGTTTTTAATCCAATCCGCGGCTACATAAATTAATTCAAATCTTCCGAGATACGGCCCTTTCTCTATGGTATCCAGCAAATCTTTTGCTTCATTCTCGCTAAAATTTTTATTCACCATAGCGAATGTTTTTAAAAAATTTGCGTTTTGACTCATAGGCACAATATTGCAATACCAAATAATGAAAGCCATTATTAAAAATGAAGCGATATAAACAATTTCTTTGTTATTTTTTATTACAAAAGGAATTTGTTTTTCTTCAATATGGGGCTGTGCAGGTTTTTCTGATTCCCTTAAGACAAGATGCGAAATAAATCCTATCATAAAATAAAACGGCATTGAACTGTTTAAGCTGTCAAAAACAAAAAGATTTTGCCCTATATAGGCAATGAGAAATGAAGAAAAAATTATTCCTATATAATTTTTCTTCTGATATCGCAAAAGATAATATATCAAAAATCCGATAAACCCCAAATACAGCGCGAGCCCGACAGCGCCGCCTTCGGATGCGTACTGAATTATTATATTATGGGGCCTATCAAACCAGACAACAGCATCTTCCTTATCATAAATAACTGTCGGAAAATACTTATCAAATACCTGATAAAAATTTTCCATCCCCCATCCAAAAATCGGCTTGTCGTAAAAACCCCGCAGGGCGGCATTCCATGTTGCAAGGCGGGTCTGTGTTGTATGATCACTTAAGGATATTGACGCGATTCTAGATAAAAATGGCGAATACGCGACTATCAAATTATTTTTATTATTAAAAACCAAAATTGATCCCAATGACAATGCCAGCACGATACACACACTGTAAATTTTTATATTCATTTTCACGCCGCGCCGGAGCAAAACCGCTACAAATGCAAATGCAATAGCAAGCGCAATGCCGATGATTGCTCCCCGCGTCTGAGTGAATGTAATGAGTGCGGAAAACATCACAATCACAAGTCCATAGAATATATACGGTAAAAATTTATTTATTTTTTCCAAAGCTCCTTTCCAAAAAGGCAAAAACGCTAAAATATGAAATATCACAAAAGGAATCCACAGTATCGCGTTTGAAAATAGTTGGCGTAAAATCCCGGATTTCCCCGAGCCTAATCCGTATTTTATTTCCAAAAAAAGTATAAAAATATCAAACCCAATAAAACAATATTTAAAAATCGCCACATCATATATCTCTTTATTCTTCATAAAAAAATAAAGACACATAAAAATGTGTATCAAAAGATAGGCGGAAAGATATGTCGGATTTCCCAATGTTGATGACACGCGCTCGCCTCCCGAAGACTCCAATAAAAGATTTACTCCCGCAACCTGGCTTAATCCTACAAACGCAATGGCAATTGCTGAAAAAATACTTACTTGCATCATCATCTCCCACTCTTTTTTTGTCTGCAATACCCCCAATAATATAAAGAAAAACGCGAACTGATGATATAGCGTTATGAGCCCGTCCATTCTTTCAAAACTGCTCCAAAAGCTATATAAAAAATCCCCTGCCAAAATGCTTGACAGGGTAAACGATGCCACAAACCCCGCGAATATCAGCAAAATTTTGTTTTTAGGAAGGATATATTTTGGATTCTGCACCACCAAAACAATAAATAACAAAATCATCGCCTCAACGCAGATTCTGAAAATAAAATTTCTTGGGGTAATGAAGGGAAAATAAAAACCACTCGGCGATACGAACGGCAAGAAAAAAATTATTCCCGTTAATGTAAGAATTCCGCGCACAAGATACTTTTCCCAAAGTTGCTTTGCCATAATATTATTTATCAAGCTCCGCAAGCGCCTGTTTTGCAACAATGCTTTCCGGGTATATTTTCAAAAGTTTTTTATAGGTCTCTATGGCTTTTGGAATTTGTTGTAATTGCCGATAATGAAGCGCGAGATTAGCTAAAATATCTGTTTGCTCCGGATATTTGACAGAGCCGGAAATCAAAATATTTTCTGCTTTCTTTTCATCATTGAGAAAAAATCTGTAAAGCTCATAAAGCTCGCTATAGTACATTTCAAGATACGGACCCGGGATTTCAATGGCTTTCAAATAATACTCTTCGGCTTTTGCGTAATCTTTTATATAACGAAAATACAATTCTCCCAGATTTCCGTAAGGCAAAAACGCTCCCGGCTGTAATTTTTGGGCATACATAAATGCGGCTTGGGCTTTTGCAAAATTACCAACATCCCTATGTACGCCTCCAAGATATATAAGCGGCCAATATAAAAACGTTTCGTTCTGATTCCCCTGTGTTTCAATCACTGCTATTTTTTCTTCAAGTTCTTTTTTGAATACCTGAAAATCCTGAAAATATTTTTCTTTTTGTGCATCTGTCAGATCGGTTTTTATGTATTCCAATTTCATAAGACTTTCAAGGGTTGTCTGTGAAGAATTTACATTCGCCGGTTTTTCAGTTTTATTAAAATAATAGAATCCGGATATCAAAAAAATAACAACAATGAGCGTGATAATAATGCCTAAAATCTTTCTTTTATTCATACATAATTCTTTAAAATTATTATCTATTATATATAGATTCTATATTATTTTTGATAAAAAGTCCATATAACAACAATCTCTCCCCCGACGGGGCCGGGGGAGAGATAAATAACTAATTCACTACGATGATTGGACTCAAGATTACTTGCTGATTGTCTGAGGAGTGGTTGAATTATCCGCAAGACCGCTTACGCGATAACCATTGAACCAGCCAAGTGTCTTGGTTGCTGTAGACGATGAGTATTGGTCAAAATTAAGATCTGACCATATAAAGTCGTCTTGATCTACGGTTCCATCAATAGCGCCAAAAGTGGTCGCTACGGTTGATGCAAAGGCTGCGTCACCAGCCAATACAACGTTTACTGATTCCTCCGTTGTCGAGCCGTCATGACCCGAAAGCGTACCTTTAAGCGTAAAGTATCTGGTTGCGCCCGCATCAACGATGTATGAATCTGTCTTATCGGCCGCGGCTCGTGCCGTAGCATCATCGTTATTCAAGTCAAACCTTGCTTCAACTATTACCGGTGTCGCTGAGGTGCCAATAACGGTCACCACGAAATCGCCAGTGTCTGATAATAGTGTTCCAAGATATTGAACTTCAATAAATTCGTAACTTCGTTACTCGTAATAACGCCTGCTCCGGTAAACGGAGTTACGGTTACGGTCGGAACGCTCTTAAGTTCAGTGAATGCCTTAAAGTTGTCGCTGATACCGTTTGTCGTTACGCTGGATGAGCCGACAGCTGTTCCCTTGACATAGATGTAGCTTAATTTCACCATCACGCCTTCTCCTGACAATGCGGAAGCGGATGCGTTGGATGTAAGAGCCTTGAATTTAGCTTTCACAACATAGGTCTTTTCCTGATCCAATGCCAATGTAAGCGGGGCAGTAATGGTTGCGCGCGCCGCGTTCACAATCTGCGTTCCCAATGCTGCTGATCCGCCCTGCTCCCAGAGTTCAATCTGGTCAATGTTATTGTAATCACCGTCTATATCTGTTTCGGTATTGGCTACAATCTGGAAGCCGACATCAGAAATATTCATTCCTTCATATTTTGCCTTGGCAATGAATTTACCGATTTCTACGGTTGTTCCGCCAACTACCAACGCCGCTTTTGGATCAGTGCCCAATGATATCTGCAATGTTCCACCGGATGACAATGTCATTGAGGCCGCTGCTCCCGCTGTGTAGGTTTCAGTTACTGTCTGGCCTTCCTCATCAATGGCCGCTATAAGATCTTCTACCAATTCAACTAAGAATGAGCCGGAAGTGTCAGCTGTGCCGACATTACCCTTTACCGATAGAACCTTTGTGGTACCTTTGGTAACCTTTAGATTACCCGCGGAAATGGATAATGTGGTTGTGGATCTGCCTGTGGTTGAACATGTTGTGCCCGAGCATGTTTGTGATGATGAATTCACCGGAATTTCTGTTGCTCCATCATAAATCTTTATCGTATCCAAGATGTTCGGCTGGGCAGAGGTGTCTTTTACCAATATACCAACCTGAGTTATGCGGATATCCATACCTGAATCAGAAGCATCCAATATAAACTGGGCTACTTCAAAATTCGGGGTTCCGGAAACTACTGTCTGTGCCGCAGGAGTTGATCCGACAGAAACTGCCAATGAAGCTGCTTTTACATTCAAGGATGTTGACTGCACTTGTCCTGCAGGTGTAGGCGTGATCAAATTGCCCGAAACATCACCGCGAACGGTAATAGCTTCCGGGAATATGCCAACCTGAACAGTGTCATTTGCAATGAAATTTGCATCCAAATCTCCATACACCATCACTGTGGTCTCACCCACTGACAAAGAAACCGTATCGGTTGATGTTGCTGTCAATTGACCCGCAATGTTCAAGACCGGATCCTTCGCGCTTGTAAGCGATGCACCGTTTGCATCCTGGGAAACAACGTTTGTTATAATTCCATTCCCAGTGCTTGCGGTAGAGGTCGTAACCTTATATCCTAATGAAGTGATATTCAATTTCTCACCCTCAACCACAAATTTGAATTTCCCAATCAATACTTTCTTGGCATTTTCGGCAATTTTATTGGATGTAATCGCTAATGATTCAATCCTCAATTTTCCGTTGCCAATAGTGGTGTCTGACGGGTTGTAGTAAGGCGACGAACTCACAGTTGCGCTTGATGCATTCGTGTACGTTGGTACTACGTTAAATGTTCGCAGTACATCAAAAATAACAACATCGGACTTCTGGTCTACATCAAGAGAAATAGTCCTTGCGGAACCGCTCTTGATATCCAAGCGAAGATCTAAAGTGATGTTATTACCTTTCTTAACGGTTAAGTTAAGGCCGGTAAAACTGATTTTCTTTGTGGCCGGTGCGGCAACAGTTGCGAGAGTTTCGCTTGTATTCGTGTTAATAAGACGTATATTCTGTAAATCTTCAGGTGCCGCTGAACCATTCTGCGTGAATGTTACGCTTTTAACTGTGAAATCCTGTCCTGTTGCTGTGCTATTGTTGGAGATCTTAATGGACGACACAATGTAATCCTTGGTGCCGACTTCCTTTGTAGTGGCAGCAGGACTATTTGCGCCAACGGCGATTGCCGCTGTTCCAACGGTCATGGTGCCGTTTATATTCTGATAGTTACCGGTTATCGGCAATGTACCAACAAGAGTTGCTCCGCCTTTCAAAACGATCGCGTTTACGCCCAATGTCGGTGTTTCACCGGCATAGCTAGATAACGCGCCAGATGTCATATTCGCGGAAACAATGACCTTCTTGGTCGTTCCTGCTGCAACAGTAATATCATCGCTGAAAATTGCTTCGTGGGTGGAATTTAAGGATTTGCTCAAACTGTTGAAAGGAAGCATGGTTGATGCATCCAATAAATCAAAGTCTGCGAATTCGCCGTCCTGTGAAATTCCGCCTCGGATAATAGTCACGCTATCAACAACGACATCGCCATCCGATGATGCTGTTAATGTGAATGTGGAGAATGGAACTCTCGAAGCGCTTCCCATAACAATTCCTGAAGCTGGGGTATCGGAAGCTAATGCCACGGTCATGGTGGATCCACCAGTCACAGGTCCCGAGCCTGAGAGATTCTTATCAACGTTTATGGAAGTTGATCCTGCGGTTTCGGCTGTCTTGTCAAATGACGACGTTCCTGTAACATCTCCTCCCAATGTATAATTGGTGAAGAAAACATCCGGGACATCATCAATTTGCTTGTTCCAAGTGCTTCCGTATAAGGCCACAGCGATAGCTTCTGTTTGTACCCATCGCAATGTTCCGCCCTTGGCTACTGCGTAGACCTTGGGATCAGTTGTAATTTTAACCATCTTTAATGCTGGCCGATATGTGGCATTTCCGCCAATTGGATATGATTCCATTTCAGTCTGTGAAATTTCTTTCACTGACGAAAAATCAGCATACCATGTCTTATATGTTTTTTCATTTGGGAATACATACCTTTTTCCATTGGCGCCAAGATAATACACGGCTTGGCAAACTGATGCGTTTGTGCCGGTGCATTTTATCTTGATCAAATCGCCTGACGTGGCTGCGAATGCTGCCGGAAGGGCAAACACTCCAACCGACCACATAATGGTTGTCATAACGACGACAACGGTAACGGCTTTTTTCCCTGTTTTTAATAAGTTAGACATTTTTATTAATTTCCTTTCTTAAACCTGCATAAATCCCGGTGGGACAACATAATACAGAAAGATTCAACTCATAGTAATCCTACTCTTGAAAAAACCCTCGAACGTGAGTCCGACCTTTGATTATTCAAGGCGTAGATGAGATGAACTCCCATGATCCAAAAAGTACGCAAGCTTTAAACATAATACGAATCTACAAATTTTATGCGAATACTACAAATAATTCCCAAAAACACTATTCGTAGCTCTTGAGACTTTCATTTGAGGTATTCGCATGCCATTCGCAGATTTGCATTACGTATTATTATTATAATAAATTTAATGTGCTTTCGTCAAAAAAATTCCTGTGAATAACCTAATTTAATCTTCAATTTCAGCGCTATCTATAATAACGGCCGTCATGTCCGGATTTTCATTACTCACCGATACCTCATCTGTTCCGACAATGCTTCTCAATAGTGTTTTTGCAATCTGGATATTTTTTAAAACCGCGTCAAGATTCCCCTGCTCCATATCAATTTGTATTTTGCCAAAAATCTTTTTTATTTCTGAAATATTATTCGCGATATTTTCATCGAGCGTATCTTTATATTCCTTTTCAACTGCTAAAAATTTATTTTCAATCTCCAGTATTTTTTGTAAAACCAAATCTTTGATATCTTCGGTATTCTTCACGCTCTTGGTTGTCGTGGCAATAGATGTCGCGCTTGGCTCGGCAATGCTTCCCATAAGCGCCTTAAGCCCCGCGTCTTCTGTTATATCTTTTGCATTTTCAAAACTCTTTTTTACATCATCGCCCAAGGCTTCCTGTTTTTCAAATGTTTTTTCAAGCTCTTTGCCGGTTGAATCCAATGAAAGCGCGATTTTTAAACTCATTTCTTTTTCCGGCATATTATTATCCACATCATCTTTCACTGATTGAATATTTTGCTTGAATGTCTTTACGGCAATATGCACTTTTTTCTCTTTCTCCTGGGAATCTTCGGGTTGAAGCATTATTCTGTCTATTTCATAAATCCTTTTATTCGCGAATTCCACTTTCAGCTCGGTTTTGGCGTTGGAATCGCTCATAAATGCCAATTGCGCGCGTTCAAGCCGTATTTTCAACGGATATAGCGCGTCTCCCGGAAGGCTATAGTATGCCGCGTTCACCACTATGCTTGATCCCGTGGCTGACCCAAGCACGAGCAATAATAGCACGGTTGGCTGTAAAACCATCCTTTTGGCCGATCCAAACGCGATTTTTGTAAAAGCGAGCCATGGCGACACTTTTCTTTCCGGAGAAAAATTTTTCATAAGCAAAACAAGCTCTTTTTCGCAATTGAGCTTCCATCCCGCATTCGGCTTCGCGGAATTTTTCATCGTATTCAGTTTTTTTATTACTTCGCTTGTTCTCACACGTTTGTAGATTTAATATGTTTCTTTAATTCTTTTATTGCGCGATGAAGCAAAATTCGTACGGCGCCTTTTGACCTATTCATTATTTTTGAAATTTCCGAAGTAGAAAAACTTTCAATATGATAATACACTATTACTTCCCGATATTCGTCTTTTAATAATTCAAGAGCTTTTTCAATTTCTGAATAATCCTTTTCATCATCTATCCTTAGGCCAAGATCCTGTTGATTTTCATCTGTTATCCGGGCAACCTCGTTATCTTCCAAGGGTTTATCTTCCCTGCCTTTCCTGTAGTAGTCAGTGATTAAATTCTTCGCTGTCTGGAAAAAAAATGCATTCAAGTACGCGATATTGTTTTCTTTTTTATAAATGTACTCCCATGTTCTTTTGAATACTTCCGATGCCATATCCTCTGCGTCTTCTTTGCTCCTAACCCGCATAAATATATACCGGTAAATCCTATCTACGTAAAACCTGTAAATTTCAATGAAAACTTCAGTATCAAACGAATTGAGCCGGGATAAAAACAGTTTTTCTTGTATCTTCTCTGTGTAGTTCATTTATGTAGACGTATAAAATAAAAAAGTGTTACACTAATCAATTATTATAGAATAAATATTAAAAAAAGTCAAATACTCAGTATTTAACTATTTTATTATAAAATTTAATTATTTTAGACAATAAAATGTAAATAAGGACTAACCTTTGGATATTTTTAATTCAAAATAATATCTCCTATATATGACTACGTAATTTTTCCAAGAACTACTTCAATTTTAATTTCCTTCGTATCCCTTAAAATGGTAAATATCGCTTTGTCTCCAATTGAATATTCTTGTATTATTGAGCTAAAACTTTTTATTCCGCTTATACTCGATCCGTCTATATGCGTTATAATATCTTTAACGCGAATTCCCGCCATTCCGGCCGGTGTTGGTGGAAACGGGGTCTCCCACACCATTATCCCCTTTTCCAGCGTAATTTTTTGATTTTTCAGGCCAACGGCGCGCGATAAATCAATATATTTAATACCTAAAACCGGTCTTGCTATTTTTTCATTCTGTAAAATGCCCTCTATGGCTTGTTGTAAAATATTTGATGAAATAATAGTATTTACCTTTTTATCATCTTTTTGATTCAGTATCATTCCAATAACATCTCCGTCTAAATTTACCGCAACCGCGCCACTGAAATATTTATCAAATTCATCCTTAGTAAGCAAAAATTCTGATAGTTTTTCCGTAGATTCCACAAACTGAGTTGTTTCCTGCGAAAGCCGCCAATCTATATTTTTAATGTTTGTTGGTATAATACCGCTTGCAAAACTCACCGCAAGAATATTTTGTCCAATGCTACTATTATCAGGGCTTCCAAGCTTTACGGCAGGAAGGTCTTTTGCGCTTATTTTAATAAAAACAGCATTACTATATGGATCTACAATAATTTTTTCAACTGGATATACGTTTAAACCACGGACTACTGCGATTGATTCCTTTTTAAAATTACGTGAAATATCAATAATGGTAACAATCCAACCGTCTTCGGTAAGAATAAAACCATTGCTCATGAAATCGTTGAGATTCCAAGAAATTTTTTCAAACGCACAAGCTCGGGTATTGCCTGAGCGGAATTTTCCGCCGGCTGCCCAGAACAAAAACAAAAATCCTCAGGATGGATAAAATATTTCCAAACAATGCCCGCGCCCATGGCTCCACTGGCCACGCTCAATAAAAATAAAGACATTGTAATAAAAATTAAATTTTTTTTCATTTTCATAATAATTTTATGACCATTTCGCGGTTAATAAAATAATCGTTGTTGTAATACATGCAATAAATGCATACCTTGCTAAAATATTTTTATTCATTAATCCCAATATCTGATTTTTTGCCAATCCCATAAAAATATAATATACAATAGCGATCATAAAACCATTCACATATATGCTTGAAGGCAAAAAATTAATCACCCAAAAAAATTCTAAAAGTATGAGCGGTATTATGCAAAGATACGCCCACCCCTTTTCAATAAAACGGTAATACATCATCCAAATGCCTTGAAATACCAATACAAGCGCTATACAAAGCACTAAAAGGCTTGCCGCCCATACCTGAAATCCCAAAAAACGGATATATCCGTACATAGCGGCGGAAAAGGAATATATAATAAAAATGCTTAAAAAACCCGAGATATTCCCAAAAGAATAATCTTGAAATTTTTCCCTGCGATAATATCGTAAATATATATTTTCCAAAAATACTCCTAAAAAAGAATTAAAAATTGCGGGAAACAAAACGCTCAGCCAGGTGCTTTCTAAAAAGAGTATAAGCGTATATTGGCTTATGACAAGTAACGCGGGAGTTGGGGCAAAGCCAAAAAATTCTTTTATATTTTTTCTTCCCGTAAATGAAAAAATTGACAACAAAACTAAAATAATAGAAGCTATACAAAAAAAATAAATAATAAAAGAACCTTTTGCTTCCCCCGCGTAAACGTTGCTTCGCGTGTAGGTAAAATAAATATATTCAACAAATAAAAAAATAATCAGCGGAGTCGCCCACACCAAATTGTGCTTGAGTTTTGACATAATATATAAAGATTCAAAAATTGAATACAGCTATGCAAGGAGCAAGTCTGCTTTGGGACGAGACTTTTAGCAAGCCCTGTAAATTTCTAATTATTCTAATTCCTAATTAATCTAAATAATTCCCAATGTATAAATCCAAATGTCAAATCAAATCCGAACTATTTAAATCCTAGATACGAAATCCTAACTCATTAAATCCTAAATCTGAATATCGAAATTCTAAACAAGTTCGAAATCACAATTTTCCAATTTTCCAAACAATACTTTACATTTTTAGTTTGAAACATTGTGATTTGTGATTTATGATTTGTTTAGGATCTAGGATTTAGAATTTCGGATTTATTTGATATGAGAATTTCGGATTTTAAAAGATTTGAGCTTTGGTTTTTGGGTTTATTGTTTTGGGATTTTATTAGAAATTAGAGCAATTGGGTCAATTAGAAATTATCAAGCCATCTCGTATCCATTTACTTCATCCACCCATTTTCCCCTTTCAATTGTTCCAATTTTTCCATAGCGTCCTGAATGGTTGCCTGGTCGGCATTATTTGATCCCTTGATAATATTGCTGAAAGTCAAGACAAGGTCAAGATGAAGATTTTTATATTTATCCGGAACCACTACATTTAAAAGCTCGTCGCGTATTGCAAGAGGGCTAACTTTTTTGGAAAATTTTTCTAAAATAACCTTTACATTTTTTTCGTACTCGGCTTCAAGCTTCGGATTGGGCACGGGCGTTGGTTTTACTTCTGAAGAATTATTGTTCGCCGGCGCGCCTGCCTTGTTGGAATTTTTAATATAATCAACTCCGTAAAATAAAACAACCGCGATTGCGATAGTAAAAAAAACCGAGAGTATTTTTTTGTATCTCATATTTTTTTAAAAAATATAATTTCCTTTTTCCATTTCAATTTCATCCCACCTTAAAATATTTTCATCCCACTTAAATGCTTTAAATTTATTCACGCGCTCGGTTTCGGAATACACATACTCTACCTTAGTCTCGCTTCCAATCCTTTTTGATCCATGAGTCTTTTTATCCAAAAGCAAGGGCTGATCCGTCCATTCAAGTCTCATTTTCCCCAAAGGACCGGAAAACTCAATAAATTCAACAGTGCCCGGCCTATTTTCAAAATCATTTGTGCCACTATCAATAATTTCAAACTTCTCCTGTACGATATCTTTTATTTCCTGCCATTTTTCAAGAGTCATATTTGGAGTATTTAGTATCAAGTATATAGAATTTAGTATAAAAAAATATACTAAATACTTTATTCCAAGCAATACACGTTTAATACTTTCTATCATACCAAATAAATCAAATTTTTTCAATTTTTTTAAATGATAAAAGTTATATTTTTATCTAAATTTAAATATTATTAAGCATTTTTAATTGACTAATATAATTAAATGTGCTATAATTATACATTGTAGTGTTTACCCGTTCTTTTCGGTGGTTCTGTTTTCGGAGATAGGTTTCGTGTCTATCCCCTTTCCGCCAATGCGGCTTTTATAAAAGTATAAAGTATCTAGAATCAAGTATTTAGTATATAAATTTTATACTTTATTCTAAATACCAAATACTCAATACTACATAAAAGCCCCAGTGGCGGGAAAATGTTCTTCAAAAGTCAGTTACCAAAAGGAGAGTGCATGATTATTCTGGATTCTGGACAATTCGCTACGATTTCCAAACTTCGCGAATGGAAACAAACGCAAATGAGGCTGGCTGAAAAAAAGCCTTAACTATGGAGGAACGGCTCAGGCGCGCAGTTCCCTATATTCTTCGGCGGGTCTTTGACAATAAACATATCATCCACGACCTGGTCGCATACGGCGGGGTCTGGATAAAATTCAGGAGTAACGAAGGCGACTGCTACGGATTCACACAGCTCCAAGAATTCAGAGATCGTTTCAATGGACTGAAAACTGCATGGCAAGAATTTGCCAAAGTTGACATCCTTTCCCCGATTTCATGAGTGATTCCTTTGAAATCACCATTACCGCACTTTAAACAACCCATAACCCTGACTTACCAAGTAAGATCGGGGTTTTTTCTATATATGAGAATGCGGTCTCAAATATGTTAAAGAACCTGACACTCGCAAATAAAATTTGCTTATTTTCTTAATTTATGCTATAGTATAATCAAATAAATAATATATATTATGGGCGTTGAATCAAGAGGAACAATAGCAGAAGCTGAATTTTTAGGGGAAATCATTGACCCGGAAAAACTCGCTTCAAAAGAGAAGAAGCTTAAAGAAAGGCTTGGCTGGCTGACACAAGATCAGCTCATGGACAATGTAAAAGAGTTCCAGCCCGGCAACCCGAGCGATCCGGAAAAACAGTTTCCCGGAGATATTTTTGCCCTTATCGCTGAAAAAATAACACCAGATGATTATGACCGGCTCAGATATTATACTGCAGTTACCAGGAAAGAAGATATAGTGTTAAAATCCCGGCTGGATTATTGCGAGGGCGTTGATTTCTTTTTTGAATTTGATTCCGAAGAAGGAGTGGTAAAAGTAACCTGCGACTTCGCCCTGTTTGAAAAATCAGAAACAGATTTCAAGGCGGACGTGCTTGCCGTAATCCCAGACGAAGATATGAACCCCAAAGATGATCCCAAGCTCTGGGAATCCACTACAAAAAAAATCGCAGAAGATATTATTTGGAATATCAAAGAAAGAATTAAAGAAATAAAAAAGAAAAAGGAGGAAAGGCCATGAGTAACGAAAACAAAGTAAAAGAAAAATTTCTTGGCTCTTTGAAATCCCCAAAAGTTACTGGAAAAAACGCAGTTGATCCGAAGAAAATATCCATGCCAATGCATGACCCCGAAGCAGTTATTCAAGTTTTTTGTACCGGCTGCGGGAAATATTCTCGCATCAACCAAAAAGGCGCAACCAATTTAGCCCAAATGGCAAACGTAGAATTGCCTTCCGACACTGATGGTTTCTATTTTGAAACGAGCCGTTGCATTCTGTGCGACGATGACTTCAGGGAAGTCAATCTGCAAAAGGCACGCTAGGGCGCAACAACCCAAAACCCCGACTTATCAATTAAGATCGGGGTTTTCTATATATAATTTTTAACGAAGGTCATACCTTCGTTTTTTTTGTACTGCTTATTCTAGCTAAAAATTCTTCTACCTTTTCTAATATTTCGTTCTTGCTATTTTTATAATAGAGCTTTTTTTCCGCGTCTTTATTATCAAACCAGCCAAAAGAAAAATGCTCAGAGGAAATAAATACATTGCTTGAATTCACACGGCCGAGAAAAAAAGTTACTTTTTTATTTATTACCCTTCCCTCCTCCACGCGAAAAGAATAATAATTATAAACCTTAAATTCCGGATGCAAGAATATATCTTTTTTTTGTATGCCTGTTTCTTCCTCAACTTCCCGGTATGCGGCCTCAAGCTCTGTCTCGCCTTTTTCCAATTTGCCCTTTGGAAAATTCCAATACCTTCCGCCATGCTGAAGAAGCAAATAATGCGGTTCATTATTTTTGATAATATATAAAACAATGCCTGCCGAGAGCTGGTTAATCATTTAAATTTCATTACTTATTCAATGCCGCGCGTGTCGCCGGGCCCACATATCCCAATTGCGAAATGCCATGCGCTTTCTGAAACTTCTTTACTCCCGCAAATGTTAAGACTCCAAATTTTCCCGTAATAGGGCCGCTATAAACACTTTCTTGCGTCAAACGATTTTGAAGTTCCTTTACATCATCTCCCGTTGCTCCAATATTTAAAAATCTTGAAAAAACAAAAGTTTTCACACCCAAAACAACTCCTGGATCAGTTGAATCTTTGTCCGGCTCTATTGATCCGACCATAATGGTAAATGCAGGAATGTCAAGGCGATTACTAGCCACACCGTTTGAATCCGTAACAATTATGGAACAATTATTGTGCAAACCGCGGCTTAATGCATTAAATTGTATACTATTTTTTCCAACCAAAGCAACCATTGTCGGGCTTGCGCAGTCCCCGAAATATTTTATTGATCCGGCTTGTGTGGCGCTAAATTCATACACCGGGCTCGTGCTGAAAACTTCATACGGAATCGGCGTCACCTGCGCTATTGCAGGGCCTAAAGCAAAAATAATTTTTTGAATATCGTTTCCGGAAAATGCCGGGCTGATATTGCCTTGAGCGTCAGCTATAACAACATCCGTGATTTGTAAAGGCGCGCTTCGGCTTATATGCCCCGAAGCAACCGTATAGATAGCCGTGTAATTGTAACCACGATCAATAGTGGTCCAGTTGAGCGATACGCCATTGTATGATCCGAAAATTCGCAAATTCGGATCCGGAGTTTTTGGCATTAAGCGGAATCGTATTGTTTCACCCATTTTTAATATTCCGGACGAGGTCGCGTCTGATGTTAATGAAAAAATTTCCGGAACCGTGCTATTGAAATTTAACGTTGCCCGAACAGGAGATGCTCTAGCTCCCGATATATCTTCCATGTTTATAATAAATGGCACAAGGCCCGCAGTATCGCTATCCGTATAGGTATATGTTGCCACATATGGCCCGATACCGCTTCCGGAAACGCTCACGGTGTGGCCGGAAATTACAATTGTTGGAGTTTTTATTGACTCGCTCGTGATAAATGTAAGCGTAAGGGTGTCGTTCTTTTTTGCAATGCCCGCACCAAAACTATTGGAATTTGTAGAAAATATCAGGGATGTAATGGTTGGAGCCTGGCCGTCAATTACATTGATATATGTTCCTACAAACGGCGTATTATCGCGCTCACTCACGGTACCGGCGCCCAAAGTAAATCCACCCGCGGTAATGGGAGAAAAACCCGCGCCATCAAAAGTAAGTGTTATATATCTCGTTCCGCTTCCGCTTAATCCGGTGATAGATCTTCCGCTTAATGCTCCGGTGAAACCCGTGTAATCGGAGATTTTTGTATACACCGCTTCTGAAAATTCTATAGATACCTCGCTTTGCGAAGTGATTTTCGCGCTCACAACTATCGGAGCGCTTGCGGCAACGTTTGAAACCGCGCCAAAAAATATTATTACGCCAACAATCACTACTCGCATTGTTTTTTTCATATTTTTATACTATATAATAATTGATTAAAAGTTTTTGATTGTCATCCCCTCGACGATTCGAGGGAATCCAAAAATAAATCATTACAACAATTTTCTAGATTCCGCATCATGCGCGGAATGACAATTATTATTATTCTACCATAAAAAAAGAGCCCCATGCAAAGCACGGGGCTCAATAGCCAACTGGAAAAGGTCTCAGGTTAGATTTTTTTTCTTCTTATACTTTCCTCCTTAAATATGTTTATGGCCTGATTAAAAGATCGAACGAAGAAAGGGGTTTGAAAAATTGATTTCCAGTCCCCCGAATGCTTATTTATAGCATATCTAAATATTTTTTTCAATACTTCAATAATAAATTTTTGCTAAGTTTTAACCAAAAATATAGATATATAATTCATTTTATTGATAAATAAATACAATTATGATAAAATCATTTCAGATCGCATACCCACCGAATGGAGCGCAAAGCTCTTCCACCCACGCGGTCTCTTCCCCTTAAAGGAGGACACAAGTCCTGGGAAGCAATGTTTCACAGAGCGCCGGCGTTTACAGTACGCCAATTACCCAAACAAGCGTCTCTGATGGAGCGAATCTTGCCATGAGCAGAAGCACCTTTAGCCTCTGCTCTTTTTTTATTGGTAATTAAGAATTTTTTAAGTATTTTCTCCCTTTTAATTTATCAGGAAAATATTGTTGGTCTTCCTTCCATTCATAATCCGGAGAATATTTATAATCTTTGCCGTACCCAACTTCTTTCATAAGTTTTGTCGGAGCATTTCGCAAATGCAAAGGCACGGGCTCATCCATGGTTTCTTTCACGTCCTGTTTCACCTGCCCGTACGCCTGATACACCTCTACGGATTTTTTGGATTTTGCCAAATACGCCACGCACTGCGCCAAAACAACGTCGCACTCCGGCATGCCCATAAAATGGCACGCATGGTAGCACGCAACGGCCTCCACAAGCGCCGTTGGATTGGCTAAGCCGATATCTTCCACTGCCATTCTTATCAAGCGCCGTGCTACATAAAGCGGGTCTTCTCCGGACTCCAGCATCCTTCCAAGCCAATAGAGCGCGGCATCGGCATTGCCTCCGCGAACGCTTTTATGAAGCGCGGAAATAATATTATAATGCTCCTCCCCTTGCCTATCATACAGATGGGTTTTTTGCAAAGCTTCTTTAATTTTAGATTTTTCAATAATAATTCTTTGTTCCCCCTCTCCTGTCCCTCGGTTTGCGCTCAGGACATCCTCTCCCTGCCTACCGGCAGGCAGGCCACCTAGGGGCGAGGAAACTTTTCTCTTCTCCCCCTCACCCCGCCCTCTTTCCCTTGGGGAGAGAATCTCCTTTTGGGAGGACTTTTTCTTTATATCATTCTCCCTCCCCCCTTTGTGGGGGAGGGCTGGGGAGAGGGGTGTGGATTTCACCGCGAACTCCAAGGCATTAAGCGCGGTTCTGGCGTCGCCATTTGAAAATTCTGACAAATACAAAATAGCTTCATCATCCATTTTAATTTTAATATTTCCCAAACCCTTTTCTTTATTTTCTAACGCTTGCCGTAATATTTTTTCAATACTATGGATGGAAAGCTGTTCCAAAACAAAAACACGGCTGCGCGAAAGCAGAGCTGAATTTATTTCAAAAGAAGGATTTTCGGTTGTCGCGCCAATCAAAGTGACAACGCCTTTTTCCACGTGCGGCAAAAGCCCGTCTTGTTGCGCTTTGTTCCAGCGATGGATTTCATCAATAAATAAAATCGTGCGCTTGTTATACGACTTGCGCCTATTTTCCGCCTGCTCAATAACTTCGCGGAATTCTTTCACGCCCGAAGATACGGCGGAAAATTGCACGAATGTGGATTTGGTCATTTTTGCAATCACCCACGCAAGCGTGGTTTTGCCCGATCCCGGCGGGCCCCAAAAAATCATTGACGGGATGTCATCCTTTTCAATTGCCTGGCGTAAT
>Ga0075915_123_pt1 | contig 35543 bp, 36 predicted proteins | sample RifGroA2_FD_68334 | JGI IMG/M metagenome (GOLD analysis project Ga0075915, IMG submission 68334) | Parcubacteria bacterium GW2011_GWA2_38_13
GGCAACCCCGAGTTCAGCAACCGTCAACTACATTAATTAACAGCCAAGTATGACATTTTTAAATCCCTGGAAGTATGACATTTTAACTTCCCGTTGACACAATTTATAAATAGTTGACTTGGACATAGATATATTATAGAATGTTGATATATGAAAAAATCTTATTTTACAAAAATAAAAAGCAATAAACTCCCTATTTTTATTGAGAAAGATGAAGATGGCATATATGTCGTGGAGTGTCCGCTTTTTCGAGGTTGCTACAGCCAGGGGAAAACCCTTGATCAGGCATTAAAAAATATTAAAGAAGTCATAGGGCTTTGTCTGGAAGAAAAAGAGAGCAGAGAAATATTATCAACCTACGCGCCAAAGGAAATAAGCCTGCATACGATTTCTTTGCCATAATTTTGTGTCAAAACTACCCATCATATCAGGAAGAAAGGCAGTAAAGGTTTTCGTGAAAATCGGATATGCGGTAATGCGGCAAAAAGGGAGCCATATACGGCTCTGCCATCCCCATAAAGAACCGCTCACCATTCCGGATCATAAAATTTTAGGCAAGGGATTACTAAGAAAAATATTAAGGGATTCTGAATTATCGGTAGATGAATTTATATTTTTATTAAAAGAATGATTATAATAAACGGTTGACGGTTGGTAGCCATATTAATTTGTATATAATATCATTTTTTGTTATAATAAAGGCAGTTAAATGCCTTGTTTTTTATCTATTTTTTGGTTTTTATTATAAAGGGAAATAATATATTAGATATAAGTTTATGGATAAAATACGAAACATATTAAAATTTCTCAGAGAAAATAATTTTTATCCTAACGCTAAAATAATAACAGGATCGCCAACCAACGTAGAGGTAGTAATTGAAGGTAAAAAGATTCTGATGTTTTGTTCCAATGATTATTTGGGGCTGGCGAATAACGAAGTATTAAAAAAGGCCGCTCATAAAGCCGTAGATGAATATGGCGTTGGGTCTGGAGGATCTCGTCTTGTTTCCGGAAATACTGATATACAAAACCAACTTGAAGAAGTCATAGCAAAATATAAAGGATGCGAAGCCGCGATTACATTTTCTACCGGTTATATGGCAAACACCGGAGCCATACCTGCTATTTTAGATGTCATGAATTTGAAAAAGATTGGTAATAAGGTGGTGCCCTTGCCCTCGCTTACTAAGAATATTATTTTAAGCGATGAGTTAAACCACGCGAGTATCATTGACGGTTGCAGATTGGGTCATTCTAAAATTGTTGTTTTCAAGCACAAAGACATGAAAGATCTGGAGTCTAAATTAAAAAAATATAAAAAACATAGAAAACTTATTGTAACCGATGGTGTGTTCAGTATGGACGGAGATATTACTCCTCTTCCTGAAATTGTTAAGCTTGCAAAGAAATACAACGCGCTCACCATGGTTGATGATGCTCATGGATCCGGAGTGTTGGGAAAAGACGGTCGCGGCACCGTAGAACACTTTGGATTAGAACCTTCCGATATAGATATAATCATGGGGACATTTACTAAAGCTTTTGGCGGAGTTGGCGGGTTTGTAGCCGGCAGCAAACTACTTATTGATTATTTAAAAGTTGCTGCGCGAACCTATATTTTTTCAGCACCTATTCCGCCCGTAATCAGCGCTGCTCTTGTAGCCGCAGTTCATGAAGCGGAAACAAATGAAAGTTTAAGAAAAAATCTAAATGACAATGCAGTTTATTTGAGGACTCGATTGAATAAAATGGGATTTGATACGTTGTCGAGCGAGACGCAAATTATTCCGGTTTTGATTGGGGAAGAAAGCAAATGCATTAAATTTTCAGATTTGCTTTTTGATAAAGGAATTTTAGCTCCGACTATTCGCTGGCCCGCTGTGCCGTGGGGGCAGGCAAGATTAAGATTAACGGTCAAGGCAACGCATACAAAAGAGCAGATTAATCTTCTATTGGAAAATATGGAGAAGATTGGGAAAGAGCTGAAGATTATTTAATAACAATACTTTTTATAGATTGTTTTTTTTGGCATTTATTTATAAAAATTTATGGGTGTTTTATTTGTAATTCATCATGCGGAGACTGAATATAATAGTAAAGAAATTTATGTTGGGAAAAAAGATATAGGCATTAATAAAATTGGAATAAAACAATCTAATTGCTTGGGGAAATTATTAAAAAAAGAAAACCTAGATTTAATTGTTACTTCTTCCTTGTCAAGAGCTAAAGAAACGGCTAATATTATAAACCAATATAAAAAAAAAGATATAATTATAGATGTTCGTTTTGTAGAAGTAGATATCGGTGGTTATGAAGGTTTGTCCAGTAAAGAAATTTTGGAAATAGTAAAAAATAGGTATAGTGGAGATACATACAAATTTTATAATGATCATTTTCTTGGAGGCGAAAAAAATAAAGATGTGGAAGAAAGAGTTTATCAGGGTTTGAATAATATTAAAAAAAATTATCCAAACAAGAGAATCGCTTTAATTACACACGGTTTTATTATAAGAGTTATTAATAGATATTTTAATCCCGCCATTTTATTTCCAGATTTTTATAATTTTTTAGTTAAAAATGCCGAAATTAAAAGATTTAATTTCTAAAATTGATCAATGAAATAACTATATGAAAAAAGAAAGATTTAGTTTAATTGTCGACGTGCATTTATATCTTATCAAAGAAGATAAGATTTTATTTTTATTAAGAAGCAACACCGGATATATGGATGGGTATTATCATGTGCCAGCAGGTCATATGGACGGAGGAGAAAAAGTCGTTGATGCATTAATCAGGGAATCCAAAGAAGAAATCGGTGTAATGATTAATCCCGAAGATGTGAAATTCGTACACGTCATGCACAATAAATCTAATAATGAGAGAATAGCTTTTTTCTTTGAAGTTAAAAAATGGCAAGGAGATGTAAAAAATATGGAGCCCGATAAATGTGGAGGATTATTCTGGTTTCCATTAGACAAGTTGCCGGAAAACATAGTTCCCTATGCCAAGAAATCCATAGAGTATTATTTGAAAGGAATAAATTTTTCTCATTACGGGTGGAATTAGAACAATAGAAGCAATAAAAACAAAATAAGTCTTGAATAATTAAATAAAAATACAGGGATTGACCTATATTTTACATGTGGACTTACGGCTTAAACAAACTATATAAACTATGGAAAATACATTTGAAAAAGTGATAAAAGATTTAGAAAAAATAGATTGGAAATATTTTAATGAGGTTGCTATAAGTAACAAAAAAATACTAGAAAATATATTTGGTAATCGTGGTATTATTGATTTACTTTTAATATTGTATTGTTGACGTTAAGGAGCTCTAATTTTTTTTGTTCATTTAACATTTTACAAACCATAAAGGAGGTTGTTATGCATTCTGATCCGTTTGAGAAACTCGATCGTTCTAACGACTGGCTTCAAATCCATCATCCCGAAGATGTTGAGGCCAACGAGAAGGAATTTGAAAAGGCCTGTAGAAAGGGAAGAAAGAAGTTCATCAATTTGTTGACACGCATTGTTTTTTTCCCAAGCATATTATCAAAACACTCTTTGTAGAGAGATAAAAATTTTAGATCAGCCAACAAATAATCATTAGCTGACCATACTCAGTTTTTGTATTGTATGGACAAAGAATTGGAAATGGTTGGCGATTGGTTTTTTCAAATTCCTAGGAGTTCGGTTAGGACTTTGGGAGATAATGCTTTCATGGGATTCTAAAGTTGTTGTGTATGGGGAGTAGGCAATGAGCCTCTCCCCTTTTTAAAAAGTAAAAAATAAACAGTTGGCGAAGATTGTATGAAGATTTAGAGCCGGGTTGGCATTGACATAAATGATGCATTATGATAAATGTTAGATTAGGCGCTAAAGGAGTTGGTATAATTTTATATAATATATGCGTTGTTTGCGAAAATTAACTTATCAAGGTAATTCTGTGGAAGATGGTGGATTCTATTGTATTGTGCCCAGTTAACAAGCTGTTTTTTTATTATGGTAATAGCAAAAGCCAAAACCTTATTTAATCAGCCAAAATTTTTATCTTTAAAAATTGATTATAATTTAAATCAAGATGTTTTAAATAAAATTTTAAATTATCTTAATGAAAACAGATCACTGTTTGCGATTTCTTTATTTGGTGAGGGTTTATTTAGTGAAGCGGCGAAAGAAATTTTAATTAGAGCCAAGGAGGTTGGTTTGGCAACTTCAATAGATATGACCGCAGAAGAAACCTCGATTAATAAATTTAAAAATATTCGCAATATAGTTAATCAATTGCGAATTTGGTTTGAATTAAACGGTGACTATGAATATAAAATAAATTATTTTTTGGAATTGTTAAAAAAAGAAAGATTTAATCAGAAAATTATTATAATATTAAGAGGTGAAAAAATAGATAAAGATTTTATTGTCAGGATTTCAAAATTAATTAATGAAAAATATTATTTGTCCCCTTTTATTATTTTGAATGCAAAACATTATAATGAAAAAATAATAATAAAAGAATTTATTAATAGTTGTAGAATAATAACAGAACTACACATAAAAAATCCAGTTAAAATATTTATTGATAATCCTTTGTGTGGAATAATAAATATGAAGGCAAAAAATTTTTGTCCGGCGGGTAGAATTTCATTCCACTTAGATTCAAATGGTAACATAAAACCTTGCCATTTAGTAAAATTATCATTAGGAAATATTAAGACGGATAAAATTGATACGGTTTGGAAAAAAATGATGAGCCTGCATAACCAAAGCAAGTGTCTTATCTGTAAATATTATCGTGTATGTGGCGGTGGCTGTTTAGCAAATAAAAATGATATATTAGATAAAGACTTGTTATGTTCATATTTTATTAAACTTAACGACAAGATAAGGAATAAATGATATGGCAACTAAGTATTATTTTTCCACTCCCACCCTAATGTCAATATTTATTACCAATAGATGCAACCTTAGATGCAAACATTGTGTATTTGCGGCGGGGGAGCCCTTAAAAGAAGAATTAAGCGACGAACAAATTTTTAATTTGATTGACAAAATTTCTACCAGAGAAGTTATCTGCCTTGATTTTAGTGGCGGTGAGCCGTTGCTTCATAAATCTTTATTTAAATTTATTGATTATGCTTATGAGAAAGGCATCAAGAGTATTAGTATTGCCACGAACTCAACCTTAATCAATGAAGAAATAGCCAAGAGATTTAAGAAATACCAGGGTAATTCAGATAAATTTAATCTGAGAATAAGTCTTGATGGTTCAACGGCGGAAATACACGATTGGTTAAGGGGGGAGGGAAATTTCAAGGCGGCTATTAATGGATTAGAATTGTTGAAAAAATATAATATTAGACCCAGAGAGATTAATATGGTTATCCATAAAAAGAATATAGATGATATCGAAAATGTGGTTCGTTTCGCCAAAGAATATAATTCGTATTACGTTGTAATTCTCCCTTTGATTATTAGTGGAAGAGCCATAGCAATTAAAGAATTTATGATTACTCCCAGTCTTTGGAAACAAACTAGTATAATTTGTCGAAGACTAAGCAAACAATATAATATTGAGATATTATGCGATGGCCCGACTTCATGTCTGCTTGATGCTGACATTAATCTTAATAAGCCAAAGCCCTGTATGTGCGGTTATCAATTTTTAGGAATATCGCCTTCGGGTGAAATTCTTCCTTGTCCAATAACTGATTTAAGTATTGGAAATATTAAAAATGATGATTTGTTTAATCTTTGGCTTAATTCGCCAATACTTAAAGATATAAGGGAAATAGAAAATCTTGGAGGCAAGTGTGTAGGCTGTGAATATAAAATTGTATGCCGAGGTGGTTGTAGGGGGTTGGCTCATACTGTATTTAATAATTATAATTTACCAGATCCGTTATGCTGGAAATAAATTTAACATTAGAAGACAAACCTCAACAAGCAAAAGTCTATAAGGGTCGGAGCATTTTAACCAGAAGAGATGGAGATGACTTCGTTATCATGATGCAGCACAAGATGTTTAAATTAAATAAATATTTATCTGAAATATATGACTTTTGCGATGGCAAAGCATCGGTGGCAGAGATAATTAAAAAAGTGGCAGAAAAGCATGATCTTGGTCAGGAACAACAAGCAGAAATTAAGAAATTTATTAAAACCTTGTGTCAAATGGGGATTCTAAAAATTTAGAAATAGGAAAACACGGTTTACATTTTGCCGTAGTTGAATTAACAGAAAAGTGCAACCTAAGATGTAAGCATTGTTATGGTAATTTTGTTGGTGGAAAATCTTTAAGCCCGGAAGATATTAGATTAATTATTAATCAACTTCAAGAAATCGGATGTTGGAGGATTACTTTATCGGGCGGCGAGCCGTTTATCTTGGGTGATAAACTGGAAGAAATTTTTAACTTATTTCGTAAAAATTTTAAGAAATTATTAATGGTAACCAATGGCGTATTAATCAATGATCGTTATATTGAGTTTTTAAAAAAAATAGATTTATTACAAATTAGCCTTGACGGACCAGAGAAAATACACAATTATATTAGAGGAGAAGAGATTTTCAGTAGGGTGATATCAAATATAATTAAACTTAAAGATAATGGCGTTAATGTCGCCTTAATGTTTACCGCTAATTCTTTTAACATAGATTATTTCCCTCAGGTAGTAGAAATTGCCGAAAACCTGGGAGTAAAATTATTTTTTGAAAGATATACACCTAAAAGAGTCGGCGATGAACTTTCCTTAGATGTTAGTAATTTTTTTAAACTAACGAAGTTCGCAATGTCAGAAAATATTGAATCATCCGATCCCATTTGCAATTTACACAATCACATTGTTAATAATAGTTCTAAATTTTTAAATAGTAAAAGTTTTAGTGGTTGCAGCGCCGGCATTAGCGGAATTGCCATCACTTCAAATTTAGACGTCCTGCCATGTGTTAGGATCAGAAAAAAAATAGGAAATTTAAAAGTTGATTCTTTATTGGATATTTGGTATAATAATCCTGTTCTCAAACAACTTAGAAATTTATCGGAATACAAAGATAATTGTGGCCATTGTCAACATTTAAAAAAATGTCGAGGTTGCCGGGCAGAAGCGATTGTTGAAAACCAAGAGTTACTTTCTGGTGATAGGTTATGCTTTTTAAATTCGTCTGCTTTTAGGTCGAAGCAGATACTATAATCCCACAGGAGAAAAAAATTATGGATAAACAAGAATGGCAACTGAGTATTGAGGAATTGGAATATTCAGCCTGTATGATGAATGCCGGTTCATAATAAATGGTGGGAGCCTTAATCGGCTCCCATTAGGTTAACCGAATATGTTTAGGAATGATGACAAAATTAGATGCCCAAATTGTTTAATAGATTTTTCAGTTCCAAATATAGATACAGTAAAATATCATAAAAATATAATATGTAAGGAATGCCTAAATTATTTAAAGTATTTTCCCGATAGAAAGAAATTAAAGGAAGAGTTGGACGATTATTTAAAAAAAATAAAAAAGGGAGATAATGGATACGATATCATTTTAAGTTGTTCCGGGGGAAAAGACAGTATTGCCACTTTATATTTATTAGTAAGAAAATATAAACTTAAAGTTTTAGCAATATTATTTAATAATTATTTTTTATCTCCAACTGCCGCTAAAAACTTTTATACAGTAACAAAGTATTTATCAGTAGATACATTACAGATTTATAACCAAATATGGAGGGATGATATAATAAGATGTATTAAAAAAAATAAAATGCCATGCGGTCCGGTTTGTATAAGTAATAAGAAAAAATCGTTTGATTATATTAAGAGAATTATTCCTGGTATTAATGTTATAGCCACCGGTAATGACACTCCATTTTTTTTTAATAATAAATTCACATTAATTAAAATACAATACAACTTTGATGTTATAAGGCCATTACCTGCATTTATTAATAATGAGAAAGATATCTATAAGATTATAAAAAAATTGCCGTGGAGGAACCCTAAAATTTATGGATTTACAACCGATTGTTTGGCCGCGGGGTATGCCTTGAATAGATTTAATAAAATTAATAATTATCGCTTCGAGGAATATCACGTCTGCGAAAAATTGAGATTCGGGATTTTAACCAAACGAGAAGTAAAAAGATTAATTTATAATCCTCCGAAAATAAGCAATAAACAAACAAAAGATACCCTCACGATTTTAAAATCTATTATCCATTGACAAATATAATATTTATTGATAAAATTTTATGAAAGAGTTGATAAAATATAAGGCAAAAGGTTCTTTTAAAAAAGGAGACAAAAGTCATGACTAGCAGGAAAAGAGTATTCATTGGTACGGCGTGGCCATATGCCAATGGCTCGCTTCACTTTGGGCACGTTGCATCCTTAATCGGAGGTGATATTTTAGCCCGTTACCATCGTCAAAGAGGCGATGAAGTACTTTTTGTTTCTGGGAGTGACTGCCACGGAACACCAATCGCTGTCGAGGCAATAAAACAAGGCGTAAAACCAGAGGAGATCGCCAGCCATTATCATGAAGAGTTCACGCATAACCTGATTGACGGTCTTGGCTTTTCTTACGACCTTTACACCAAGACAACCACCCCATTCCACAAAAAGACGGTGCAGGATATTTTTTTGCAACTGCATAGGAAAGAACTGATTTACTCCAAGCCGCAAAATCTGCCTTTTTGTCCATCATGTAATCGGTTTTTACCGGATCGTTATATTGAAGGCGAATGCCCGAAATGCGGTTTCTCGCCGGCTCGCGGCGATCAATGTGATAATTGCGGAAACCTCTTGGATCCAATACAGCTGGTTAATCCTGTTTGCAAAATTTGCGGTAAGACACCAGAATGGAGAGAGTCGGAACACTTCTTTTTAAAACTTTCCGCTTTTACCGATCGCCTCCATGAATTTGTAGCCAGCCAGTCTGAAAGTTGGCGTCTTAACGCAGCCAAATTTACTGCAGGGCTATTAAAAGAGGGTTTGATAGATCGAGCGATAACGCGTGATACTGATTGGGGAGTTGAAGTGCCTTTGGCTGGCTATGAGAATAAACGAATTTATGTTTGGTTTGAGGCCGTGTGCGGTTACTTCTCGGCCAGCAAGGAGTGGGCTGAACTTAAAGGCCAACCTGATGACTGGAAGTCTTATTGGCAAGAAGAATGTTGGCATTATTATGTTCATGGTAAAGACAACATTCCTTTCCATACTATTATTTGGCCCGCTATTCTTATTGGTTATGGTGGGCTCAACCTGCCCAATCAAATTGTTTCTTCGGAGTTTCTGAATTTAGAGGGTCGGCAGTTCTCAAAAAGTCGCAAATGGGCGGCTTGGATTCCGGATTTTCTCAGAAGTTTTAATTCGGAAAGTCTAAGATACTATCTGATTGCCTCTGGTCCAGAAACATCAGACTCGTCTTTTTCCTGGAAGGAGTTCCAGTCAAGAAATAATAATGAATTGATTGGTACGTTCGGCAATTTCATTCATCGCGTCCTTTCGTTTATTCAACGAGACTTTGGCGGTGTAGTGCCAAGAACCAGCCAGGACACAGGTAGTAGTCATTTGTTAACGGAGGTTAATCACGCCTATACTCAGGTAGGCAAACTTATTGAAGGAGCCAAATTTCGAGAAGCTCTTCGAGAGGTGTTTAGATTGGCCGAGGAAGGCAATCGAGACATCAATAAGACCGCGCCTTGGGTGAAGATAAGGGCTGGAAAGAAAGAGGAAGCTGGTGATGTTCTCGGCGCTTACGTTCAGGTAATTGATAATTTAAGAGTACTTTGCTCTCCATTTCTTCCCAAGACTGGACAATCGTTAGCCAAAATTCTTGGCTCCACTGATTTTAATTGGAATATTAAAGAGCCACTTTCGGATAAAAAGATCCAGCAACCAATTCCACTCTTCAATAAAATTGAGGACGATGTTATTCGGGCTGAAATTGAACGGCTTGGCAAGTAATTTGCTGGCCAGTAATTGATTTTTCTATCAATTACTGGCCTTTTTTATTGTTTAGATAAAGTTATATCTTGAATTAGCTAAACGCCTTGTAAAATCAATTTTTGTCAAATTTTTTTTGTCAAATTATATCTAATTACTTTGAATTACGAAACTCATACTTCATTGAAATATTAACTTCTTTTCTTGAGTAGCCAAAGCCAGCCCTTGGTTTCCCAAGACAAGGAGTTAATTCAGAAAGTTAGATTGTTCTTTCATAAGTTAAGCAATTTGGTAGGCCAGTAGAGTGTAGATATAGTTGGCCAAATATCCCTCTACTGATCGTGGTAAGCTTGTAACTAATCCATAAAACATTTTTAAACAACATTGCGAGATCAGGATGTCTACGCAGTTCTTGCTAGATATGGTTTTAATGAAAGATCGGTAAAGAGTGAGATTAATGTTTTAAGTCCCGGAGGTCGGGCTCGTTTGCTTATCGCCTTATTTTCCGTTCTCAATATTAATGTGTTGGTGCTTGATGAGCCGACAAACCATCTTGATATTGAAGCGGAGGAAGCATTAGAGGAGGCTCTAAAGCAATACTCCGGAACAATAATTCTAGTTTCACATGATCGTTATTTTTTGGAGAAGATATCCATAGATTTGGTCTATAATTTGTCAGAAGGTACTCTATCGAAAGTTTCTGAGTACCGTGAATATGCTCGTTTGGCGGAGGAAAAAGCAAAACGTTTGTTTCAATTGTTGTAAAATTGAGCCCGATTAAGTTAATAACTTAGCGGGATCTTTAAATATTTATATGAAAATATTAGTAATCTACGGACCGCCAGCGGTTGGCAAATATACAGTAGCGAAAGAGGTTGCCAGATTGACTGGCTATAAATTATTCCATAATCATCTTACGGCTGACCTGGCGTCTTTATTTTTTAGATATGGAACAAGACAATATTCGGATCTAGTGCAAAGTTTCCGGCTCCATCTGATCAAATCGGTTATTAAGGAAAAGAGCTTAAAGGGTATTATGTTAACTTTTGCATATGGTCTTGAGACGCATGGAGGAAAAACTGACAATCAATTTATTAAAAAAATAACGACTATCGTCCAAGGCAAAAAAGAAAAAATATTTTTTGTAAAATTAACCTGCAATTTAAATGAATTAAGGAAAAGATTGAAAAATCCATCAAGAAAAAAGTATAATAAATTGCATCAAGTTAAAATTTTTAATCATATTGAAAAGAATTATAATATTGATTCGATCATTCCCTTTGTTAGCAGTTTCATTATTGATAATACAAGATTATCTCCAAGTGCTACTGCGAAATTAATTATTAAGCGCTATAATTTATCAAAAAAAAGTTAGTTTTATATATTTATTTATTATAATTTCATTAGTTATTATAGGGGGGGGGTAGCAAAATGCTGTCTCTTTTTATTTTATTGCGTTTTATGTTATAATAATAACAAGTGAGGGTATGAAAAATGTTATTAATACTAATACAATGTATATGGAAAAATTAATCGTTGATGAGAGCAAAATAAATTATAAGGTCGAGAGACGGGTGAAGGTGAGAGACATTCTCATTGATGTGCCCTTGAAATATAGGTGTAGCGCCATAAATGCGGTTTTTCCCATTTCTTCAAAAGAGGAGAGGAATTAAATATTTAATTCGAAATTATAATGGAATTTAATAAGGCGATAGATATTATTCGAAGTTTAAAAGATAAAGAAGGATTAAAAATTTATGACTCACATGTTCATCCCTTTGATGTTATGGGGGCAATGAGTCCAGAAATTAGATTAAATGATAATAATTTTGAATTAAGGCCAACCCTAATTGATAAGTTAAAATTTAATAGAACAGCTAATATTTTAATGAGATCCGCCTCAATTGTAGCGCCAAGATTTATTGAAAATTCAGTAAAAGAAATTTATAAAAAATGCAGCCCGGAAATCTTATTAAACGAAATGGATAATTCTTATGTAGATGTCGCGACACTGGTGCCTGTTTGTCCTTGGGTGACGATTGATGAAATATATAAATATTATAGAAATGACAGATATATATATTTAGGATCAATTGACATTCAATCTATAAACGAAAAAGATATTGAATCAGAGATAGAACGTCAAGTTACTCAATATAATATTAAGGGTTTAAAGCTACATCCAAATTTGCAGGGTTTTTATCCCCAGCCATCTCACAATGATGAGATTATTGAGAGTAAATTGAAAAAAATTTACGATATAGTTTCAAACAAAAGACTATATATTTTATTTCATGCCGGATATACCAATCTTTTTTCAAAAAATAAATCCTACAGAAAGAAAGATTATGCCTTGTTGAAAAATTTTATAAAAAATGATGGAGGAAGCGAGATATTTGAAAATTATAGTTTTCCAATAGTGTTGGCCCATTTGGGGAATTATGCAAAAATTTTTAAGGATAGGAGCATTATTGAGTTAATAATGAAGAGATACAGTAATATAATGTTTGATACTTCTGGAATTGATACCCCAACAATTAAATGGTTTTTACAGAATTGTGGAAGCACTAGACTTTTATTTGGTTCTGATGCTTACTATCATAATATGAAAAGTAGCATAGGGCTTTGCCTAGAATGTATCACGAGAGCAGTATCAAAGGAGAAAATTGAAGAATCGATATCAAATATTTTTTGTAGAAATTTTGAACCGTTATTACGCAAATCAATATAAAAAAATAGAAAAAAAAAATAATATGAAGTGGATAATTTTAGCTAGCATATTAAATTTATTTCTCGCCCTATTTGTTTGGTTTAGGAATCCAAAAGATCCATTGAATTATTCGTTTGGAATTTTTGGTATAATTGCTGCATTTTTAACTTTTTTTGATTTTCTTTTTATATATTTTTGTGTTATAATAAAGGCAGTGAAATGCCTTGTTTTTTATCTATTTTTTGGTTTTTATTATAAAGGGAAATAAATGTTAGATACAAAATTTTGGAGAAAATATTTTGAAGTGTATGATATTTTGAATGTGGTAATACCATATCAGGAGTTGATGAAAGAGTTGATCAGTAAACTTGAGATAAAGGGAGGCGATTTTATTTTGGATGCGGGATCCGGGACAGGAAATCTGGCCATAATGATTACTAAGAAAGGTGGGCGTGTGATAGGAATTGATTTTTCTGAACACGGAGTAGGGTGTCATAAAAAGAAGGATGTGGGAGCTGAGGTAATTTGTTGTGATTTGACGAAATCCCTACCTTTTCAAAATAATTATTTTGATAAAATCGTTTCAAATAATGTTTTATACACCATCTCGCTAGAAAAAAGATTGGATGTTGTCAAAGAATTTTATCGTGTGTTGAAACCCTCGGGAAAAATTGTTATATCAAACGTTCGAGAAGGCTGGAAACCTGCTATAATATATAAAGACGCAATTGCCAAAGAATATCAAAAGAATGGATCGATAAAGACTTTAATAAAAATTATAAAACTCATTATTCCAACATTAAGAATGCTTTATTATAATTCAAAAATAAAAAAAGAAGGAGCTGGGATAAATAGTAAATTTTTTTCGGAAAATATGGAGAAAATCGGGAAAGAGCTGAAGATTATTTAAAATTAGATAAATTTATATATTTTTTGTTAGTTTAAAATAAAGATAGGCGCGTCAAAAAAATAGTAAATTAGCAAGTTTTCAACCGTTGACATTTGTTTTTAAATATGATAATTAAAGAGCAGGATGCCAAGATGGTCTTGGTTTAAAGCCGACGTTCTTTGAAAAAATGTATAAGGATTGGGAATTGATCCAATCCACGCTTTTAAGAAAGGAGGTTAATTTGGCACGCTGTATTACTGCTAAGCGGGAGCATTACGATGCTCTTTTACCTGCGCAAGCACCATTGACAAGTGCGGTCGCAGGAAGATGCGGCAAGTGTTCCGGCAGATGTGCTGGAAAATCGGCGCATAGAAAAGCCAGAAAGAAGGTCTAGTGGTCACGGGCATCTTCTACTGAAGGTGCCCAATTTTTATTCTGCAGGAGGAAACTAAAAATGTTTTCACGTTTTTTAAGAACACTAGAAAAAGATGGTATCGTTGCTGTTTTCCACGCACTGAAGCCAGATCCTGTGTTTATGAAAATTTCTGACTGGCATCAAATTAAGGCTGGTTTTGATCAACCCGATATAATCAGAAATCTGTTTGAGAAAAATCTCATTATTCCCAATATGTTGGTTGACGATGAGATTCTTGAGGAAATACGCCTCGCTATGGTAAATGATAAAATGATGTCAATTTTGTACCTTGTGTTGACCAAAAATTGTAATTTCCTTTGCAGACAGTGCTTTCAGCCCGAAAGACATAAAGTTCGCGGGGAACCTAGAGATTCGTTATTGATGAGTAATGAGACGGCGGGGGCTGGCATTGATCTATTTGTCCGGCATGTTCAACAATCTGTATCAACTCTCGAAACCCAGGTACAATTCTATGGCGGGGAACCCTTGCTTAATTGGCCTACACTCATATTCGGCGCAGATAAGTTAAATCGTCTTATACGTTCAGGTGAGTTACCCAGCGATACAAAACTGGTGGTCATTACAAACGGTTCTCTGATAGATAACGCTAGGGCAGCATATTTTGCAGAAAACGAAATTTCCGTGGGGCTTTCTATCGATGGGAGAAAAGAAGAGAATGATCTATATAGAAAAACACTGGATGGTAAAAATACGTTCGACGGAATTATGCGTGCCCTTTCCCTACTTCAAAAACACGGGGTGTATACTTCTCTTTCTATTACAGTCACGCCCGCCATAGCATCAAAGCTTCCAGAAATTGTAAGATGGACTCATGCTCTTGGCGTTAATTCAATATGCTTTAATCCAATCGGTGGAAAAAGCTATACATATGTGGAAGAATCGTTGCCTAGGCGTGAATACGAAAAAATTGTGGTAGAGGGCCTTATTGAAGCATTTAAAACTGCAAGGGGTCTGGGTATCTTTGAAGATAGAGTTGGAAGAAAGGTTGCTGATTTTATAGACGGCGTGTTTACCACATGTGATTGCGGTGCAATTAGCAATCAATTAGTTATTCAGCCGAACGGTGAAATTGGTTTTTGCCACGCATCAAATAAATATAACATAGGATCCGTGGCAGATAAAAATTTTATGATTTTTGATCATCCGAGAGTTGAACTGTGGAAAAAAGCTCTTCCCATATACAATCCTTTGTGTAAAGATTGCCCGGCAATAGCTATGTGTGGCTATGGTTGCTTTCATAACGTCGAAGAACAGAATGAAGATGTTAATAATCTCGATTTGTCTTTTTGTTTATACTCGAGAGCCGTACTTGATTTTTTGATTTGGGATCTTTACAAACAAACAGGAGGAGATTTATAATTTATTTGGGGTGAATCTACTGATTTGCCCCTTTTCTATATGAGGCATTATCCAAATTTACAATTTAAAACAGATAAAAAATTTGATACGGAAATATGCGCTGATTTTATTAATGAAAAAATAGGTGATTATGATTTTGGCTATGAACGCATTATTTCCTTACATCCTGATCTTGAAAAAATACGACATATTAAAAAAATCCGCCAAGTTGTGGAAATACAAAAATATGTCGGTCAATACTATATCCGGCACGAAAAAGAAATCACTAAATCATTATCATGCTTTGAACGCGCGTGGTCTGCTATCGCAAGCAGATATTTTATTGAAATAGAAAAAATTTTTGGTGTATTGAATTTTTATAAACCCGATACCATAAACGGATTAGCATCAATTTTTACTTGCGGTGTTATTGATGATAATTTCACAAGCTTTCAAATTTGGTATAAAGTGAAAGATATCAAGGAAATTCGGAGGCATATTTCACATGAAATATTGCATTTTTATTATTATACTTATATAAAGAAACATTTTCCAGGGCTTGTGGGCAATTGGGATATGGCAGAGATTTTTAATGTTGTCATATTAAATTTGCCGCAGTTTCAAAGTATTATAGGAACCGAAGAAAGGGGATACGAGATTCATGAGTCGCGATTCCAAAAATATAAAAACATATGGCGCGCGTGTAATGGTGAATTGGATTTATATCTTTCACATATTACACAAGAGCCGTTGAAATAGAAATAAAAAGTGAATGAATCATTGGAACTAATGAAACAAAATCGTTTAATTATGTCATACAAGGCCAACGAATCAACATTGGCCTTTTATTATTGTTGCCTTTTATGTTATAATATACATAACTTCCTTAAAGTAAATTCCGTCATTATTTATGAAAGTTTTATTTGAGATTAGCTTGAAGTTAGATAGAGATTTGAAGACGATATTTTTTGGTATTCCGGAAGGAGAAGAAGTTGATGAAATGTATGGATTCCGGTATAGAAATTATTTGATACATGCATATATTGAAAAAAATAGTACGGAAAAAGATATAGATGAATATGATGATGGTAGAAGTGTTTATTTTATTGCAAAAATAGATAACCGTATTATTGGTTCAGTCAGATTAATAAGAGATTATTATTTACCAACCGAGAAAGATTGCTTTAAATTTGAAGAACCAGAAATTTTGAAAATAGTTATACGAGATAGAAGGGCTGAAATTGGTCGTTTGATAATTGAAAAATATAGTGAAAGAGCTTTTTTGCCTCGTAACTTAGTAATGTTTGGATTGATGGGTGTGCTTATTAATTATGCAAAAAATAAACACATAGAAGGTGGTTATGCTTTTATTAAGAATTCTTTGAAGTCAAAACTAGATTATTTAAAATTTCCATATCATAAAATTGAAAATTATACTTTAGTATATAATAATGGGGTTTTAAAAAAATATTTTTTTGACCAAGTAAATCCAGCTATACCAATTGTTTATCTTACAGATGAAATAGATTTATATATAAATCGAATATTAAATAATAAATTTTTATTTAAGACTAGTCAAGATAAAGGTCGTTTAATTTTAAGATTTAATTTTATTTGGTTCTTGTTTAGAAAATTTTTATAGATCTATGTATTATAGCAATTTAGTTTTAGGACTCACAGCAATGATTAATTTAGTTTTAGGCTTGGTGATATACGCAAGGAATAGAAGAAATATAATAAACATTTTTTTTGCCATCACAACCTTTGGGATTTTCCTTTGGTCATTATGTATAATTTTTTTTAATGTTGGTGATCTGAATACAATATATTTTTGGGGTCAGTTTACTTATTTTGCTGTAAATTTTACTATAATATTTTTTTTATATTTTACTTTTATTTTTCCAAGAGGAAATTTTCCAAAAAATTTATTCATTAGATCAATATTATATATTTTACCCTTAATCATTTTAGCAATTTCATTAATTCCAAAATCTATTATATCCGAAGCTGCAAACGTGAATTCTCAATTAGTTGTCAAATTGGGATGGGGATATTATGTCCATTCAGCTATCACCATACTATTATTTATATGGGCCTATACGAATTTGATTGTTAAAATTAGGAGATTTTCTGGAATTCAAAAAATGCAAATTTTAAATTTATTTATTGGTACATTAATATCAACAGTGATTGCGATCATAACGAATGTTGTACTTTTTTCTTATACTACGCAATATAATTGGCTTGGACCAGCTGGAACACTTTTTATGGTCTCTTTCATGGCTTACGCTATCACGCGTTATCGTCTCATGGATATCCGTGCCATTATCTTCCGCACGATCGCTTTTGGATTTGTACTTCTGCTTATCACCAGTGTTTTCTCTGTTATATCTACGCTCATCACGAAAATATTTACGGATTTAGCCGGGTTAACATCAAATATTTACAGCGGTTTGATTATTGCACTTTTGGTCACTTTATTCTATCAGCCGACAAGAAGGGTTGTTGAGCGCGCGACCAATACATTTTTATATAAAAAATCTTATGATCCGGACGCGCTTTTGTCATCTATCAATGACACAACAGCTTCCATTTTAAACCTTGAGCAATTATTAAACAAAATAAGCAAGATTCTCACTGAGGCGTTTCATTGCGAAAAAATCGGCGTGGCCTTGCTCAATGGCAAGAAAAATAAACTCCAAGTAAGTTATAAAGATGGCTTTAAGCCGGGCGTTGCTGAAGCGCTTGTTGATTTTCCCAGTATTGTGAAAATTATGTTTAGGCAGTTCAAGGAAACGCCTGGCATATTCGTTATTGACGAAAGAAAAACTCAATTTGACAATGGCGAATTCAAGCCAGTGAGCCCAAAACTCCTTTTAGCTTTGTTTGAAAATGATCTCGCTTTAATTGTTCCCCTGTTCGCCAAAGATAAACTCATTGGCGTTTTGGTTATTGGCACCAAGAAATCAGGCGACCCCTATGCTTCGCGCGATATCAATGTTTTAAATATTATATCAGGGCAGTTTGCCATCGCAATTGAAAACGCGCAGTTGTACGGGCATTTAGAAGAATTGGTAACCGAGAGAACCGAAGAATTAGGGCAGGCCAATACCAAGCTTGAATCAGCCAATGTCCAATTAAAAAAACTAGACCAGTCAAAATCGGAATTTATCTCAATCGCTTCGCATCAATTGCGCACTCCTCTTACCGCCATTAAGGGCTGGATTTCCATGATCAATGATGGCGATTTGGGAAAATTGCCATTAAAAATTCAGCATCCAATGGAGGTAGTATACGCATCCAATGAAAGGCTGATCCGCCTCGTAAATGATTTGTTGAATATCTCCCGCATTGAATCCGGCAGGCAGAAATATGATTTTAAGAAAAATGATCTTGTGGCTTTGGCGGATGAGGTGGTGACAAAATTACAAATACAGGCTGAACTTAAAAAACTTAAACTTGTATTTCATAAACCAAAAGAAAAATTTCCAATGGTGTTTTGCGATGCCGAACGCATACACGAAGTTATGATGAATTTGGTGGAAAATTCTATCAAGTATACCCCGGCAGGAAGCATAAATGTTTTGCTTGAACAAAAGCCCGCAGGAACAGTTACGTTTACGGTCAAAGACACGGGAATGGGCATTGCTAAAGAAGTTATGCCGTTATTATTTAAAAAATTCTCAAGAGGCGAGGGAAGTTTCGTGGTGCATACGGAAGGAACGGGCTTGGGGCTGTATGTTGCTAAACTCAATGTTGAAACACACGGAGGACGCGTTTGGGTAGAATCCGAAGGCGCGGGCAAGGGCTCAACATTTATTTTTACCATTCCCATTGCCGGACCCAAGGAATTGCCATTTGAGGCGCCGGACGCGAAAAAGTAGTGTTTGACAAGCGAAATACTATACCATATACTTATAATATTATGGCATCAATGATTTTAAAAATTCGATTCCCTAAAGCACGCGTCCAGAAGCTGAATATTGAGCTTGATAAATTTGCGTTTGAAAGACTGGCGGCCAGTTTTGGATTTTTTAATCCGGAATTCATAAAAAGCATCCATAGGGCAGAAAAAGATTATACAGCAGGGCGTGTAACAAAAATTCGTTCCCTGCGTGATTTAAAATAATTTTGTATGCTTGAAATTATTGTAGCCGAAGAATTTCAACGCCTCTATAGTGAATTGCCATCTCATATACAAAAGAAAGCGGAAAAAAAAGAAGAAGTCTTTCGTAAAAATCCATTTCATCCATCTCTCCATACCGAAAAACTCGAGCCGAAAGGCAAGCAGGTATGGAGTTTTCGTGTAGACAAAAGTTATCGGATTGCGTTTCGATTTATCCGCGGTGATAAGGTATTGTTTCTTGCTGTGGAACCGCATCATTGGATATATAAGATTCATTTTTAAAAAATATGTTTAAAATCGGAGTGTTTGGGATAATATTTGACGGCCGGAAAAAAGTTTTGCTTTGCCACCGTTTGGACTATGATCTATGGAATCTTCCCTGCGGAGGGCTTGAGCCGGGCGAAGCGCCGTGGCAAGGAGTTATTCGCGAGGTCAAAGAGGAGGTTGGGCTTGATGTGGAAACGGAGCAGCTGGCAGGCGTGTATAGCAAGCCGGAAGAAAACGAAATAGTATTTTCTTTTGTGTGCAAAATTACGGGCGGAAAGATTTCAACATCCGATGAAGCTGATCTGATAAAATATTTTTCTTTTGAAGAACTTCCAAAGAATATGTCGTTGAAGCAAAAAGAGAGAATAAAAGATGCTTTGTTGGAAAAAGAGGAAACCATTTTGAAGATACAGGTCGAGCCATCTTCAATTGATTTGATAAAGCAGGGGAAGATGTAAGCAGTAGGGCGTATAGCCATAAGCCATAGAATAAAAAACTCAATGTAATATTGAGATTTTTTTTGTTATATACGACCCCCTCTACCTCCCAACCCAAGGCTGGCAGACCCCTTCGTAAGGGGGAGAAATAATTATATCTTTTCCGCAATTACAACAAGGCGGTTTTTGGTTGAAAAAAGTGGGGTGCAGGTAAATAGTGTTAAGATATCATCTTCGGTATTTCAGATGACAGTAACAGGCGGTTGGGTGGGTAGACAATGTGTTGGAAATAGTCTAAAATGAAAACATTATATTATATCCTAATCAACAACTTATCATTAATTCAAGTGAATGTATGAAAAAAAAATTTATACCCAAAAAAATCGGAATTATTGGTATGGGTTGGGTCGGCGGTAGTTATGCAAAAGACTTTATCGCAAGAGGCTTTGACCCTATTTGCTATTCTCTTGAAGAACAATATGCCGGCAATAAAGAAAAAATTAAGGGCTGTGATTTTGTGTTGATTGCAGTTCCGTCTCCGACCACTCCAGATGGCTTTGATGATTCCATCGTGCGAGAAGCAGTTAAACTTGTGGGCAAAGGGAAAACAGCAGTTATTAAATCAACTGTTACTCCCGGGGTTACAAATTTGATTCAAAAAGAAAATCCGGAAATATATGTAATTCATTCTCCTGAATTTCTTTCTGAAGCGAGCGCAGATTATGACGCATCGCACCCCAAAAGAAATATTATCGGTATTCCGCACGATAACGCTGAATACCAAAGGCGTGCGGAAGATTTACTTTCTATTTTACCAGTGGCTCCGTATAACACTATTTGTTCATCGGTTGAAGCTGAATTTATTAAATACGCTCGAAATTGTATGGGATATGTAAGAGTGGTTTTTTATAATTTATTTTATGACGCAGCCATAAAAGAAGGAGCAGATTGGGAAAAGATTCGAGAAGCCATTGCCATGGATCCCGATAATGGATCAACGTACACTCAGCCTGTTCATAAGGGAGGCAGGGGCGCTTCGGGCAGCTGTTTTATTAAAGATTACGCGGCTTTTGTGCAATATTATAAAAACTTTATGAAAGATGATTTAGGTTTTGAGGTGTTTCGAACCATTGAAAAAAAGAACATAGAATTATTAATGAAAAGTAAAAAAGATATTGAATTGCTCAAACGGATCTATGGTAATGGCATTGTTTAAGAAAACAAGCAGATTGTATGCAAGTAATCATTCTTTGGAAACAAATTGTATAATTTTTTTTGCAAGCGCGGTGTTAAGCGATGTGTCGCGGGGAATGCGGAGTAGGCTGTTTTTTAATAAATTTGGTTTGACGTAACCTTTTTTATATCCTGCTCTTTGGACAAGCATTTTGCTGAATTGAAATATACTCTGTCTCTTATTGGCAATATGGATTATACCCTGGAAATCAACTCTCACGAGTTTCCAAATTGCTTGCGCCAAATCTTGTGCATTTATTGGGGATCGGTATATGTCTTGAAAACGGAAAGCCACTCCATTTTTTTTAATTTCATCAAAAAGTTTTTTTGTTCTCTCGTCTAATCCATTTCTTTTTTTGCCATAAATATAACTTGTGCGGATTATCATATAATTGCCGGTTTGTTTTTGGATTACTTTTTCGGCTTCGTGTTTCGCGCGTCCGTATAAAGTAATGGGTTGTGGCATATCATTTTCGGAATAATTTCCGCGCTTACCATCAAACACGGCTTCGGTGGAAATATATACTATTTTTGCTCTATATGGTTTCATGGATTGGATAAGAGATGCTATCAATTTTTTCGCTTGTTTGGGATTATTTTCATATGGTTCGATACGTGAAGCATGAATCACTAAAGCTGGTTTAACTATTTTCATTGTTTTTTTGAGAGTGACAATATTTCCTAGATCTATTCTAAGCGATGGATATTTTTTTTGTCTTAGTTTATTTTTTCTGTACGCTAAAAAAAGCCTCGTATTCCGCGGTGCGGTGTTTACTAAGGCACTTCCCAGAAGGCCGGAACTGCCTAAAATAAGTACGTTATTTTTTGTATTGGAATGTTTCATATTATAGATATTATATCACGCCAGAAATTTAGAAAAAAGGGGTTGCCCGTATCAGGCAACCCAATAAAATAATTATGTTTTCAAACGAGCATCGCTTTTGGTTCGCGACTTTCGGACATTGTGGGCATCAACCCATTGTGTGGTTTCATGGAACAACTCAAGAAATTTTTCTGGATTCATATTTTGTACAAAGGCGGTATCGGCGGAGTGACTGTTTGCCGCCCATTCCCATTCGGTATTTTTTTCGTCTAAAAGTTTCGCTCGGACGACTTCATTATACATCGGCGTTCCGGGAAATGGCGTATATCGAGCCAAAGTTATAAATGGAGGATCAATCTCTTTCATCAATTTTAATGATAATTTAATAGTCTCTTCTGTTTCCTTGGGCATTTCCCTGTTTGTATTGTTAAAGAGCCATCTTCCGTATTAAGTTTTAAAAGAAGCGGTGATTAACCGTTATATTTTTTCCGCAATTACGACAAGGCGGTTTTTGGTTGAAAAAAGTGGGGTGCAGGTAAATAGCGTTAAGATATTATCTTCGGTATTTTCCAAAATTTCAATCTGTTCAGGCTTAATGATTTTTATTTCCCGGATTTTATAGGCATATTTTTTTCTTTCCCACAATACTTGGATTTCGTCACCTACGGCGACTTTATCAAGATTATAAAACGTGCGCGTACTTGGAGGTTTAAATTGCCAGCGATGTCCTCCGATAACCGTGTTTCCTCCGGCATCCGGTGTGGATGTTCCGGGGATTCTCCATGCTCCGCTGAAAAGCGCGTTTTCATTTTTTCCCTCAACAATATTTATCTCCACTTTAATTTTTGGAATATACAGCATATTTTGTTTTGGCTTTTGCTGTACAGTTTTTTGAACCGGTGCGGTTTTTGTGTCTAAGACAAGATTTGTTGAAATGGTTTTTGATGAAGCCGGTGTGCTTTTTGCTTTTTGCACATTTTGCGCTTGCGCGTATATTTCAGCAGCTTTTTTAATTTCTTGAAATATTGTTGTCAGGTTTTTTGTTTTAATGTTTTGTGATGGCGCAACGCTTATTTTTTTCGGAATGCTTTGGGCTGATTGCGCGAGATGGTAATCAATAGTGCCGTAAAATGGAAATATGAGAAGAAATGCGCTCACGACAATAATCACCTCGGAGAAAAGGTGGAGGATTTTTTTTCTCCTGTTTTTTTGTCTTAAAAAATTAATACGTATTTCCATAATTCATTATTTATTTCTAGACTGTCCGAGAACGAATTTCTGTAGGGGCGACTCTTGTGGTCGCCCTATGATTTAGAGAAATTCTGGGCAGGCACAAGACCTGCCCCTACATTTTTATGAATTCTCGGACAGTCTGGAAATTTTTTTAACCGTAAAAGCCGTAGACCTTGGTTTTTTTGTAAATAACAATTCCTGCCAATAAGGCTAAGAGGTTCGCAATAAAGTAAACAAGCACCTTAGTTCCTGCGCCGGTATTTGGAAGGCGAGTTAATTTTATGCTTTCGCCAAGCACAGTACCTTTTCGTACATCAATATTCGCTTGCGTTTTGATCTCATCATGATTTGTTGCAATCGCGCTTGCAATATTTGAGTATGTGCCCGGATTTATATCTTTATTCGCCTTTGCCCTGAAAGTTGTGGTTTTTGATTCGCCTGTTTGTATATCGCCAAGGTTCCAATTCACAATTCCATCAATTGCGCTAAATCCGGTTGGAAGAATATCGGTAAGATTTACACTGTATGCGGTGTCGGTTCCTGAATTTTTTACAATAATGGTGAAATTGGCAGTACCATCTGGATTAATAAAAGCTTCGGACACGGTTTTTGTGATTGATAATATGGGGTATACCGCGGTTGCGCAATTTTCAAGAACATTTACGGATACCTGCGCAGTGGTAAAATTGTTCGTACTTGATCCGTTGTCAACTTTAGCGTTTGCGGAATTTATATGCGCGCCACTTGAAGCTGAGGCAGATACATGGGCGATATAGGAAATTGTTTTTGTTTCATATGATGCAATATCGCCGAGGTTCATTGAAACGAGCGTATCTGAAGTGGTTGCGTACGTAAATCCTGTTGGTAAGGAGTCGGTAAACACGAGATTTCTTCCAATTTCATTTCCGATATTGGTAATTTTTACCGTATATTGGACATCTTCTCTGGTGCATACGCTAAAAGTGTTCGCTTGCTTTGACATAAGCAGGCGCGGGGCATTAAGTATAACGCCTCCGCCTCCACCGCCTCCGCCACAATTCGTTATACAACTTGGGACAGGAGTGGGAGTGGGCACCGGTGTCGGCGTCGGGGTTGGAGTAGGAGTCGGGGTGGGTGTGGGGGTAGGTTCGGGTGATGGTGTTGGAGTAGGAGTGGGTGTTGGTGTTGTTTGTATAGTACAGGATTCAACAGAGCAAGTTTGTCCTGCGGAAATTCCGTCTGTGCCGTCGCATTCTTCAGATCCATTTTTAATTCCGTCTCCGCATTTTGGTCCCGTGAGAGTAACAAAACGGCAAATGTTTGAACAATATTGGCATGTTTGGTTATAATCCGCTGTGCATGCAACACCATTTTGAGCAAGGCCTAAATCGCAATCTTCATTTCCAATATTTACGTTTGCATCTCCGCAAGTGGGGCCGTTTAAAGAAATGGTATGGCAATCATTACTGCAATACGAACAGGAGCTGTTGTATTCGGGAGTGCAAGCAATTCCGTTCAACGCGCTTCCCAAATCGCAATCTTCCCCTGTTTCCGGAACCGTGTTTCCGCAAACCGGCGGGACAACTATCGGACAAAGCGTGAGATTATCAATCGCGTACGAATCATTGCCTGAAATTTTTAAAAGTTTTATTTCCGTGGTTTTGTCGCCGGATATTTTCTGTACTGAGTTGCCTCCAAGTTTTGACGCATTCAAAGAAAACTCTTGGACGGCGCCCGCAGTATCAAGATATCCTTTCACGCTTCCCGTACTATAATCCAAATCTATAAATTGTATTGAATGAAACGCATAGGGTTTAGAAAAAGAAAATGAAAAAGTTCCGCCAGCGGGTTCGTCATTGGGATCGTCAATATATCCGTCCGCAGGGGTCGTATTTTTATTGTTATCCGGAATTATTAAAAGATTATACAACGCGGTATTGTTGGACGGCTCTTTATTGTCTCCGGTTTCGCTTAAGCCCGGGCCTGCAAACATTATATTCGGGGTTCCAAGATCAATGTCTTTTATATGGTCGCCGTTTATGGCGCCGGATGGATTTGCTGAATCAAATACAATGGCAATCTGGGGGTGCGTGGCGTTGTTATTTACCGCAGTTATATTTATGCCTAAATTATTATATTCTGAATCAATAACTTGTCCTTTGGAAATTGTATTATCTTGTCCGTCTTTATCAAAATTTATAATAATAGGATTTTCGCAAACGTTTGATGGCGGCGGCGGGGGAATTCTTACGGTTGTTGTTTCTTCAACGCATGTCCATGTGTTATATTCGCGTGTCCAAAAACAAGCTTTATTTTTTATAACATCGCCGTCAAGCGCGGTGTTGGATACTTTGGTCGTGACATCAACTTCGCGCATAGCTTCCGGAGCCATGGTGCCGAAATTCCATAAATTATTGCCTGATGTGGGCGTCGGGTTTGATGAGACAAATATTGTTTTTTCGTCATAATATTCCTTGAGCTGTACTCCTCCGCCCGTGCAATTCGCCGTACCAATATTTGTAAGCTTTAGATGATAGATAAGATTTTGGCCAGGTTCAACCGAGTCCGTTGAATCGGTTTTAATCAATTCCATTGCACAACTCCCCTGGGTCACCACACTTGCTTGAGCGTTAATATTTTCGCCAAAAGGGATATTACTTAACACCATATTTACGATCATTATTGGCAAAAGTATTACGCCAATTTTTTTTGTTGTTTTTTTATAAGGTAAAAAATATGTTATTTTATTAAAAAAAANNNNCAAAAAAAACCATTGTATGTCAATGGTTTGAAAATGGCGGGGAAAAGGAGCGAGTTTACAGATTTTTTATCATTTTTAGAATACCGGGTTTATCATCATTTTCATCATCATACGAAATGGTTGGAAGGTTGAAATCTCCCTCCACTTCCCATTTTTCAAATAAATTTTCATCAAGCTCACGCAAAAATGTTGATGGGCGGTTTATATTTTGTCCCGTGAGATATGATGACGAGATAATTGGATATGTAAGGTATAATTCGTCTTGCGCGCGTGTTGCGGCAACATAAAAAAGCCGGCGCTCTTCCTCCATCTCCTGGGGTTTTTCAAAAACTTTCCTGTGGGGAAATTGGCCGTCAATAAGCCCGATAATAAAAACGGCTTTCCATTCAAGCCCTTTTGCCTGGTGTATGGTGGAAAGTATAAGCGCGTCTTTATCTGCATTTTTTCCTTCCTTGTTAACGCCTTTAAATGCCTCGGACAATGTCACTTCGGAAAGGAAGTTGTCGAGATTCTTGTACGAAAGAGCGAAGTTTGCAAGTTGTTCCAAATCTTCAATCCGATCGCGCGCGTTTTCAAAAGCGCTTTCCACATATTTTTTATATCCTGATTGCATTATGGTATTTATTGCGGTCGCGATAAATTTTTCTTCAATGTGTATTAATTTGTAAAAAATGGATAGTATTTCCTGAAAACTTTGCTCGGCTTTTGTTGATGCCGATACCTTGCTTTCAATAAGCGAGTTTATATCTTGAAAAGCATTGATATGCTCCCAAAGTTTTTGTGCCGCTGCGGGCCCGATGCCGGGGTACATTTGTAATACCCTTTTCCAGGAAAGCTCGTCTTTTATATTATTAAAAATTTTTAAAAAAGCAATAACATCTTTTATGTGCGCCTGCTCAAAAAATCTCATGCCTCCGCGCATTTCATACAAAATATTTTTTTTATTCAGCTCAAGCTCCAGCTCCAGCGCCTGGTAAGCGGCGCGGAACAGTACGGCTATGGATTTTAATTCTACCCCCTCTTCCTGCAATTCCAAAATTCTTTGGCACACAAATTCCGCCTGCTGATATGAGTCGCCCAAGGGAGCCAGCGCCGGTTTCGAGGCGTTTGTTTTTACGCTTTTGAGATTTTTTTCAAATTGGCTTCGGTTATTTTTTATGGAATGATTCGCCAATTCAAGAATTTGTGGCGTTGATCGGTAATTGGTTTCAAGCCTGAATATTTTCGCATTTTTAAATGTTTTGGGAAAATGCAATATATTATTAATGTCTGCCGCGCGGAAGGAATAAATACTTTGCGAATCATCGCCGACCACCACGACGTTTTTATGAACACTGGATAATTCTTCAATTATTTCCGCCTGAATAGTATTGGTATCCTGGTATTCATCAACCAATATATAATACAATTGTTTTGATAATGATGATTTTGTTTCGGGGAATTTTTTTAAAAGAGTGTGCCAGTTTCCCAAAAGATCGTCAAAATCCATTGAATTCGCGACTTTCTTTTTTTTCTGGTAGAGTTGAAAAATTTTTTCAATAGTCGGGATGATCTCGGGTTTCAGATGGCCGAATTTATTTGCGATAATGTCTGAAATTGGAATAAGGCTGTTTTGGTGGAAGCTGACAATGGAATGTATCACGTCGGGCTTTGGAAAAAATTTATTTTTAATATCATACCCAAGCTCAGCGACGCAATTTTTCATAAGGCTTTTTGCGTCGTCGTTATCCAGTATGGTGAAATTATTTCCATAGCCCAAAAGTTTCGCGTACTTTCTCAGTATTATATTGGCAAGATGGTGAAATGTCCCTCCCCAAAGCCCTCGAGGATGATATTTCAAAAGCACTTCAACGCGGTTGAGCATCTCTTTTGAAGCTTTGTTCGTGAAAGTGACAAGCATTATATTTTGGGGAGGAATTTTATGTTCCAATAAATACGCCGTAAGATACACAAGCGTTCTTGTTTTTCCTGATCCCGCGCCAGCCAAAACCAAACACGGGCCGGATGCGTTTTTTATTACCTCAAATTGTTCCGCGTTCAGCTCGGTTTTGTAGTCAATTTTGGTCTGGATTGGCTTGAAGTCGGGATGGAGAAGGTATTTCATAATAAATTCTAAATTCGAATATCTAAATCCTAAACAAATCTCAAATCCCAAATTCAAATTTCCCAAACACATTGTTTTGAGTTTGGAGAATTGAAATTTATAATTTGTTTCGAATTTAGGATTTCGAATTTAGGATTTTCTATTTAACTTCCTTGATATCCGCGCCGAGTTTTTTGAGGCGGCCGTAGAGATTTTCGTAACCGCGATCTATGGAGTAGGTATTATAAAGAGTAGATTTTCCTGTTGCCGCAAGCATGCCAATAACTAAAATTGTCGCCGGCCTTAACGCGGGCGGACTCATAACCTGGTTTGCTTTTAGCTGTGTAGGCCCTTCTATAAATACGCGGTGGGGATCCGCAAGGCGGACCATGGCGCCGAGTTTTTGGAATTCCATATAATAGATGGAGCGGTTTTCGTAGCACCAATCGTGTATCATGGTTGTGCCTTTTGCCTGGCTTGCAATGGGAACGAAAAAGGGAAGATTATCAATATTGAGACCCGGGAAAGGGCGGGCGTCTATTTTATCATCTAGCGCGATGAGTTTTGATGGTCGTGTTTTTATATCAACGAGATTGAAAAATCCGCTTTTGGATTTATATTTTTTGACAACCGAATACTTAAAACCCATTTTTTCTAATTTTAAAAGTTCAAGCTCTAAAAATTCTTCCGGGCAACCCTTGATGAGCAAGGAGGAGTTTGTGGTCGCGGCCAAGGATATCCAAAACATGGATTCAATGGGATCGGGCACAATATAATGCAATGCACCGTGAAGCTTTTCCACACCGTCAATAATGAGAGTCGTAAGGCCGATATTGGAAATTTTTGCGCCCATGGCATTTAAAAGATAGCACAGGTCCTGCACCATATAATTTGCCGACGCAAGTTTTATCACGGTTCGGCCTCTTGCAAGCACCGCCGCCATAATCACGTTTTCTGTGGACGTGTCGCCGGATTCATACATAACTATTTTTGTGCCATGAAGTCCGTGTGGTTTTTTTATTTTATAAGCAGTCGGGTCGCAGGATATTTTCATTCCAAGTTTTTCCAGTCCGAACAGATGCGGAGTAATGGTTCTTTTTCCAAGCTTGCATCCGCCCGCTCTGGGGAGGGAGAAATTTTTCAGCCTGTTTGCCAAAGCGCCGATAAATAATAAGATAACGCGAATCTTTGATGCGGTTTGGGAGTTGATTTCTTTGAGATTAATTTTTTTTGGCGCAATAAGCGTCATGTCGTTTCCCGACCATCGGATGTTTACCCCGATAGATTTGAGCACCGCTTCCAAATCATTTACATCTTCAATTCTTGGGATTTCTTTTAGGGTTACTGGTTCATTTGTTAAAAGCGACGCGCACATGCATGCCAAGGCGGAGTTTTTTGCGGTTTTTGTTTCCGCAACTCCATGAAGAGTTTTTCCGCCCGTGATAATATAGCTGGCCATAGGATTAGATTAAAGATTATAGATTAAAGATTAAAGAATTTTATTGACTGTAATCTGAAATCTTCAAACTTAAATCTGATTTATTTTACGCTTGATAAAGGATTTGTTCTCGCGCCGCCAATACGCACTTCAAGATGCAGATGAGGACCGGTGGATCTGCCGGTATTTCCTTCAACACCGATTGATTGTCCGCTTTCTACAACATCACCCACGCTAACAAGTATTTTATTTAAATGCCCATACAGCGATTGGACTCCATTGCCATGATCAACCATTATAACATTTCCATATCCGCCGTTCCATCCGCTTTGCGCGCGAACAATGGTTCCTTCCGCAATTGTTTTTATAGAATTTCCATTCCCGCAAGCAATATCAATGCCGGTGTGTCTCCATGAATAGTATTGGGTAATTCTTCTGCACGCGCTTGGCCATATCATTTTCCCCGTGCCAACAACGGATTTTGCCGAAGGACTTACTTCAGCGGGCGCTGTCCACCGCAAGGCATATGCCTGCGCCTGGGGGGCTTTTTTCCCGCCCGGAACCATAAGCATCTCGCCGATTTTTATATCTTGTTCCGTGGCAAGTTTATTATATTCTATAATGTCTATTGAATTTGCTGTATATTTTTTTGCAATTTTTTGTATCGTGTCGCCCGATACTACTTTATGCCGTATGCCTGATACAGGGAGAATCGCAAGTTTTTGTCCGGGCCGGATAATACTGTATCCGGTAAGACTATTTTCCCACAATATGGTATTGACTGATATTCCAAATTTTTGGCCGATGTCCGAAAGCGTGTCTCCCTCTTCCACTGCGTAATAAATTATTTCATCGCGCGTACGCATGAGTTTTTCGTCCGGCGAAAGTATGGGCTTGAGGAGCGCTCCCTTGCTTGAAAGAATTTCCGGCTCCTGTTCATTGACTGATCCGTAATCAAGAAAACTATTTTTTTCCAGCCCGCTTCTTGTAAAGTATTTGGACGCGGTAATCCTTGTTTCTGTTTGCCTAACTTCTTGAAGTATATCATAGTCTTCTTTTTCAACAAGCTTGGAAAGAATATTATTATATCCTATTTCATCTTTTTTTACCTCATTGGCGTTAAGATTTGAAGCGGTTACGATAAGAGAAATTATAATTATAAGAATATGGGTAATATATCGTCTTGCAAATACATGAATAACTCCGTGTTTATTTTGTAGTGGGGAATAAAATTTAATCAGCACTCTTTTTACGCCAAGATACGTGTTATAAAAAGGTAATATTGCGGAAAATAAAAGACGCCCCATTATGTGAGTTGTTGGTTGAATAATGGGGGTAAATATTTTATTTACTAGACTTACAATTTTAAGAAAAAAAGCTAGTATGTGTATGATGATTTTTTTCATGTCTAGCTTATCCATCATGTATAAATAATATCACAGATGGCCATATTTGGTCAATGTAAATGAAGAAAAATGAAATATTATATTTAATATATTTGTTTAAATTTAGCAATAAAAATATTTATTTTTCTATAAAGTATTGACAATTTTTTTTAAATATGCTATAGTAACAGAATAATACAAATATCAAAATCAAAGCATGTCGATCTTTGGAAAGCTGCGCGGACGGCGCCGGTCTCCTCGCATGAGGAGATATACGCCTTCTTTTTGAAGGCAAAGACTTGAGCCCCAGGACAGATACATGTTCTTGGGGCTCTTTTTAATTCAATCAACTTTGTGTATAATGGGGATATGAGGAAATAATATTAATTTTATTTATGCAAAATCAAAAACTCCAAAATTTTTTTAAGACGATATTTTTTAGAGGGAATCATAGCTATTTATTTGTAGTTATATTGTTTTGGATAGATGTTTTTGTTATTGTTTTAAGTATTATAAATATGTTGTTAATAAATTTTTCTTATGGCCAATACACATCTAATTGGCAAGATTCTATTATGGGAGGCTATATTTGGGTATCTTTTATTATTATTTCATTAATATTTCCTGGCGCTCAGGATTTTTTTATTAGCAATAGCTTGGTGGAAAAAAATTATAATTTCATATGCTTTTATAATTGTTACTATTATTCTATATTGGGTGAAATCGTAATATTGAGCAGTATGCTATTGTTTTTTTTATTTTTAAACTTTGTAGGTGTTGCGTTGTATAAATTTTTAATCCATAGATTAATCAAACGGCATGGGCAGAAATAAAATAAGCATTTATTGATAATATAAAAAGACCGACAAAATAGTTTGTCGGTCTTAAGAGTCTACTTACTCGCAAAGAACATTTTCTTGAATGACTTCTTGTCCTCCAAGAAATAAGAACGATAAGATATAGATGGCGTCAGATACATCGATTGCGCCATCTTTATTTGTATCCCCGGCTAGTTTACAATTAGTACTGCCTCCTAAGAAAAGGAAGCTGAGGATTGCAACACCATCGGAAATATCAATATTATTATCTTTATTGAAATCTCCTCTTTCAGAAAATCTATCACTGAGTTCAGTGGGAACTTCCGCATTAGCAGTGAGCTCGTAATCAGCTACTCCATCTCCCTCAACATCTAAGGAGAGTATTACATTATCCGTATCAGGACTTAAAACAAGATCCCCTGTACTAGTATTACCAATGGGAACGTCGGAAAACGCCAATGTTTTTGATATGCTCTCATCTGGCTCAACGAGGTTGAGTGTAAGAGTAAACTCGCCATCATTAAATGCTTTTATTTTTATACGGTATTCATTGTCATAAGGCATAAAGCCGGACTCATTATTAGGAAAAGAAAAAAATCCGCTTTCAGATATATCTTGCCTTATGTCGTTATTTTCCTTATCAACTCCATTTACATTATCCTCAAGATCTGTAATTTCGAGATTGATGGGACAGCAAGAAGTCCAGTTCCATGTTTTACCAAGCTCAAACGGCGTTGTTTTCACTTCGTTGGGATCATCTGGGTCGTTCTCCTTGCCTTGGAGAATTTTTAAGATTTTTTTATGCGCAGCTTCATTCCCCGGAAGCTCTGCGTGCTTGCCTTTTACAAAATATTCCCTGTCACCAATTAAGCTTGAACTACTTCTTTGAGGAACCGTATTGTCGCCATTTCCAGTAAATGCCCAGATACATTCTTCGTGCGTCTTTACTTTTGTTTCAATTCTCACTGTAGAGAATGTGGCAAGACCCGAGCCATTAATAGCGAATGACCGCTCTATTGGGTTGAAGTCCTTAATGAAATCATGGAAATCCCTTGCTTTCTCAACTAACGTGCTATTGGGTAAATTCTGATAGGTTTCATCCAGAGTAAGACCGCCAACACCTTCTTCGGTTACAAATGGATCGCTGGGAAGGAGTTGGTACATCCCAGGAAAATTCTGACAGATAAAAGTGGAGGTAACCGCGTTAATTGAACTCAATAATAATTCTTTGTCATTTATGAGCTTGTAGTATCCCATCAATATGGCATATGTCCCCGGAGATCCGGAATGCGGAGTTCCAAGATAAATTACGGTTTCGATTCGATGGTCATCAGAATAATAAGATAGATAACTACGCATCACCAATCCGCCCATACTATGTGCAATAATATTAACTCGGTCGTTGGGAGTTGGCGCAATTTCTACAATCATGTTGCGTAGAAACTTTATTGCTGACCAATCTTTATCTTTTTCACTAAGATCACGGCGCCAATCATACGCATGGAGAAATACATCCCTTCTAAAGGAATAATTATTTTCTCCAAGAAACTTTACAAGTTTTTTGTATTCGGTATAACCTTTTAGGATAAAATCATCTATATTGAGGATATCTTTTGCAATGAGATTTCTTCCGCCCGGAGCACAACTATGTGACGCGCATTCGTTATTTTCATCGCATATCTTTTCCCAGCCATTAACACATCGACTATTAGTATCGGGTGTTATGCCATCAGTTTGAAGCGATAGCGCTAACAACCAAGGATCATTGGCTTGCATTGCTTTATCGGGATCAAGCCAAAAAAGTTCATTCGTTTCCGCGTCTCGCAGTTCCGATCCCATTACTCCCGGAATAATAATCACTGGAGTTTTTTCAGGAGGACTTTCGTTTACGATCTCCAACCTTACATTATCCAACCCCCAACTCTCGTCAATTAGACCTGCTGTAATACCCGTATAGGTGAAATTGAGTATAAGTTGATTATCGGTATGCGAAAAAGTGGATTGCATTTGGTATACAGAATCCATGGGCGCTGGTTCATCAGATTGATATCCCAAGGTATTTATCTCAGAGGCTCCTGTAAGCGGAGGATGATTTCCTCCGGGGAATGAGCCAGGATACGATTGATTGAGTGTTATATTCTCAAAATGTCCGTCAATATTACTGAATGTCGTCTGAATAAGGGTGGATCCTTCACTTACCCACAATTTCCAAATATCCGGCCCCCACTCAGGATGACCGCTTGCGTTGCCATCCATTGACTGGATCATGAATAAATCAAATGAAACCTTAATGCTTGTATGTTGAGGTAAATTATTAAGAACCAATCTTACGTTTTGATCACTGAATCTTCCCAAAAACTTTCGTCCGCCTATTGGTGTTATACTTCTAGTTCTATCTGACCATTCAGGGTCAAGAGTACCTTCAAAATTATTTTCATAATAATTTTGATCAATCTCTACTTTTACATTATCCAGTCCCCAGGATTCATCGTTAATATCCTGAAGAGTTGGGGCGCTGAAAATAAATTTTATGGAATCACCTTGATGTTCAAATCTGGATGTTATTGAGTAGACAGAATCGGTAGGCAACATCCCCGGAGCATACAAAAAATTGTATCCAAGGGTATTGTTTTCTTTAGCTCCGTTTCGGGGAGGGTGGTTTCCAGTAGGATATTGGCTTGGGTAAGATTGGTTTAATATAATGGTTCCCATTCTTCCATCTGCATTGCTGAATGTTGTTTCTAATAGAATCGGACCATCTTTAACCCGAACTTGCCACATATCAGGTCCCCACTCTGGATATCCCTGTGAATTTCCATCCCATGACCTGATAATAAATAGGTCGAAAGATAAGGTTACCCAAGAATGAGCAGGCACATTGTTTAGTTTAAGTTCAACTGATTGGTTACTAAACTGGCCCAAAAAACTTCTTGCGCCTGCTGGAGTAATATCTGTTTGCCATATTGACCATTCAGGCCTTGCTCCGTCTTCAAAGTCATCGGTAAAAACAATGGTCTGGCTAGACAGCTGGCCAACGAACGTAAAAACAAACGACACGATTGCGAGAACAACGAGCCTAGGCTGAAACATTGAAAAGCCTCCTTTGCGCTTTGCGCACAGTTGACCGTTGACATTTGACAAGTAACAGTAGATTGCCGCGTCATCCCGAAAGCTTTTGGGGACTCCTCGCAATGACCAATTTGTTAGAGACCTAGACAATTTCTCAATTATCCAATATCCAGTATCTATTACTCAGTAAATTTAATTGTCAAAGAACCACCTTTCATCATATTTTAATTTAGCGAAAAAGTCAAACAAAAGAGGATGATAATGAGGAGTTTTTTTACTTGTAGAATTTTTTATATTATCTGTGCTATAATAATAAAATATACGAGTTAAAATCTTTGAATATGGAAATACTTCTTATTATATTACTCATCGTTGTTGTGGCCGGCTTTAGCCTTGTATTTTATTTCATGAATAAGGAAAAAAAAGACGAAGGCCAAGACAAATCTTTATTAATGCTGCAAAATCAGATTAATGAAGTGACGCGTACGCTTGATACGCGCCTTTCCGAATCCACGCGTCTTATGCAGGGGCAGTACGGGCAAAGCGCGAAAATCGTTGCCGATGTCACGGAAAA
>Ga0075915_108_pt2 | contig 34744 bp, 30 predicted proteins | sample RifGroA2_FD_68334 | JGI IMG/M metagenome (GOLD analysis project Ga0075915, IMG submission 68334) | Parcubacteria bacterium GW2011_GWA2_38_13
TGGAAAAAAAGAAAATATTAATGCATCGGCGCGAGTTTATTCGTGCGACATCACAAATGTTGAGGCAGGCGATATTATACAAAAAGAAAAACCTGACGCCATAATCCATCTCGCGGCTCAAATTGATGTGAGAAAATCAGTTGCCGATCCGGTTGCGGACGCAAATATAAATATATTGGGTTCTATAAATATAATAGAAAACGCGCGTATTGCCCAAGTTAAAAAAATTATATTCGCATCCACGGGAGGAGCAATTTACGGAGATACTCAAAATATACCCACGCAAGAAGACGAGCCGCGAAATCCTATTTCGCCGTATGGTGTGGCAAAGCTTGCTATTGAACATTATTTGTATTATTATTCCAAAGTCTTCGGGATGAAGTATGTTATTTTGAGATTTGCAAATGTGTATGGTCCAAGACAGAATTCAAAGGGTGAGGCGGGGGTCGTGGCAATTTTTTGCGATAAAATATTATCAGGGCAAACCCCGGTAATTTTTGGCGACGGAAAAAATACGCGTGATTTTGTTTTTGTGGAAGATGTCGCACAAGCAAATGTTGCGGCTCTAGAGTCAGATACGACCGGATACTATAATGTAGGAACTTCGGTTGAGACCGACGTGAACAAGTTGTCAGAATATATCGCATCGGCGTTCGGATATAGGGGTGAATATATTTATGAAGAAGCAAAATCGGGTGAGCAGAGAAGAAGTTGTTTGGATTTTTCTAAAATTAAAAAAAATCTCGGCTGGGAGCCGAAAACTTCACTTAAAGAGGGTATTGAAAAAACAGCGCAATGGTTCAGAAAAAAAACTTGATTTTTGCGGTTATTATTGCTATACTTTCTTACAATTAACAGATTAATGAAAAAGGAATATGCCAACGAAAATAAAAATATTACTTGTTGAAGACGACCAGGCAATCTTAGAGATGTATAAGATGAAATTTACCGAAGAAGGGTATGACATTACAGCAGCGGAAGACGGGATGACGGCCTTGGAGGCTGCTAAAAAAGAAATTCCGAAAATGGTATTACTGGATATTATCCTTCCAAAGCTTGATGGATTTTCTGTGCTTGAGGAGCTAAAAAAAGATCCGAAAACAAAAAATATCCCTGTGTTGCTTTTGTCTAATCTCGGGCAGGATTCTGACAAGGAAAAAGGGAAAAAGCTTGGCGCTGTTGATTATTGCGTGAAATCTGATTTAACGCCCATGCAGCTTGTGGAAAAAGTGAGAACATATATTAAATAATAAATAATTCATATACGCACAAAAAATTTATGTCAGATATAATGAAGGAAAAAACGATTGTGCTCATTAAACCTGATGGAATAAAGCGCGGGCTTGTGGGAGAAATTGTATCCCGTTTTGAAAAATCAGGGTTAAAGATTGTCGCCATGAAGCTGGTTTGGGTAGACAAAGAAATGGTGAAAAAGCATTATCCGGATTCCAGGACAGAGCTTTTGAAGGGTATGGGCGAAAAAACTTTGGCAACATATGAAAAATTCGGCAAAGACCCCAAGGAAGATCTGGGGACAAAAGATCCTGTGGAAATAGGCAGGATGGTAAATAAATGGAATATTGATTTTTTAAGCTCGGGTCCCGTTTTAGCCATGCTTTTGCAGGGAGCCCATGCTATTGAATCGGCGCGTATGATCGCAGGACCAACGCTTCCTCTTTTCGCGCCGGGCGGTACTATTAGGGGAGATTACTCGGTTGATTCTCCGGCGCTGGCAAACCAGAAAAAAAGAGCGGTTCATAATTTGGTTCATGCTTCTGGAAATTTGGAAGAGGCAAAATATGAAGAAGAGCTTTGGTTTCATGAACATGAAATTTATGATTACAAGCGCACTGACGAAGAAGTAATGTTCGGGTAAATTGATTAAATTTTATATAAATTTACTTAAAAAGTTGTCATTTGGTTGACAACTTTTTTTGAAGATGCAAAGATGCCGATAGGCTTTGTTCTTTATTGTTTGGTGGCAAATCATATGGGTTTGCATTTATGGGAGGTGCGCTATGAGTAATGGCATGGGCGGAAAAACTTTTACACGAGGATGGCGGCAGGCTATTTATTTTCCTTTTGGAGAAAATTCTTTGGAAAAAATTTATATGCCCGGGAATTTCTGAAGAAATTCACCTCTGGCTTGGCGAGCATTCGCTCAGAGGAAGAGACCGCCCTAAATCGGATTTTTTGTTTCTTTCCGGTCTTAAGGCGATTTTTGAAATTCTTATCCAAAACCATGAGCCATTTTATTCATCGTCCAACGGTGTTGTTATGGCTTATTGCAATCAAACAGATCCGGATTCTTCAGTACGCATTATTTTTCCGGTTTTGGATTCACGTCCGCAGGAGTATGAACTCACAAAATCGCAGATCGTAGAGGCAATTCGTATTATGGAGGGTTTGGAAAAAATCCGAAGAGGAAATCTTTCGGATAATACAGAGGAGATAACGGCAGAAGTAGAAACAAGCGCGCTGCAAACAGAAACTCCGAAAGAAGAAAGCGCCGGAGAAGGAAAACCAGAAACATTGAATGGCGAAAATGCTGAGGGTCGCATCAATGATCCTCAAGCCGATAGCCATGAATCTAAATCCTGGCCAGGCGATTCGGACAACAAATAAACACGCCGTTTTTTTTCAAGGCAAGCCCAAGACAACAACTTGGGCTTTTCTTTTTTTATTCAGAAATGATATAATGGGTGTGCTTCGTTCTTAGAGGCAATTTCTGGGTCAATCATTTTTTTAAGAGCTTTAGAGCGTTAATGGCTCGTGGGCCATTAAATCAAGCCCTCAAGGCATAAAACATAATAGTGGACGGTATGCCATATTCGTATTGCGTATGCGTTCATTGTTTATGTGCCGGTTGGGTCCAGCCAGAACATTGTTTCTTTGACGGAGCTTTATTATAGGAAATATGTTGCTGAAAATTTTACATGGGAAAATCATACTCTTTGTTGTTTGCATAACCGGACTATCTGTTCTTGTTATAGAGGTTGTGGCAACAAGAATCCTTTCACCCTATTTTGGAAATACCATATATACTTACTCAAGTATTATTAGTGTCATATTGACCGCGCTTAGTTTTGGATATTACCTCGGGGGTCGCGTGTCGGATGCGTGTCCATATGAAAAATATTTTTATGGAATTATTTTTCTTTCGGGTTTTTTTTCTTTTTTTATTGAGTATATAATTGTCTGGTTTTTAGAACCGATGAGCAAAAATATTTCATTCGTATACGGTCCGCTTGTTTTTTCTCTCGGGCTATTTTTTTTGCCAAGCTTTTTTCTAGGAATGCTAACGCCGTTCGCAATAACATTGCAAAATATTAAGTTTCCGGAATCCGGCATTGGAAAAATTTCCGGAGAAGTATTCTTTTGGTCAACGTTTGGAAGTATCGTCGGAGGCCTTGTCACCGGATTTTATCTTATACCGAATTTTGGTGTAGACGCAATAATCATAGGAGTATCGTGTTTGCTTGCGGCTATTGGTTTTATTGGCTTATTTGCATATTCAATACAAACAAAATATTTATATGTTTTGCTTTTTATTTTTTCATTGTTTGCTGCGTTTTCAATGGTTCAGACCAAAATATTCAAGCAGTACGGATTTCTTTATGAGGGAGAGGGGATTTATGAAAAAATTTTGGTTTATGACAAGGATTATGAAGGACGTCCGGCGCGATTTTTGCGATCCGAGCTTAATAGTTCAAGCGCTATGTACCTTGATTCGGACGATATGCTCTTTGAATATTCAAAATATTATTCTTTGTATTCACTATTTAATAAAAATCCAAAACATATACTTGTACTGGGCGGAGGCGCATATTCTATTCCAAAAAAATATCTTTCGGAAATTTCTGATGCAATGGTTGATGTTATAGAATTTGAACCAACGCTTTATAGTATTGCCAAGAAATATTTCAAGCTTGAAGATTCTTTGAGATTAAAAAATTATATTGAGGACGCCAGAAAATTTTTGCTCACAACGGATAACACGTACGATGTAATATTCAATGATGTTTATTTATCATTGTATTCGGTGCCATCGCATGTCATTACAAAAGAATTCTTTTTATTGGCGAAAAGCAAATTAAATGATGGCGGAATTATAATTATGAATCTCATAGGTGATATTTACCCGGGAGAAAAATCATTGGTTGTTTCGGGCATGGCAACGTTTGATTCCGTTTTTGAAAATACTTATTTTTTTGCGACAGATGATCCAAAAAAAATCGAAGTGCAAAATATTATTTTGCTTGGGATTAATTCAAATCAAAAAATTGATTTTCAAGATGTTTTGATTAAAGAAAATATAAACGAAACAATTAAAAATTTAGAAAAGCAATTGATACGAAAGGAAGATATTCCAATAAATCAGGCTCTGGTATTTACTGATAATTTTGTTCCAACGGAGATGTATACTGCCACAATGCTAGAGCGGTCGCTTCATTGAATTTTTTTACGCAAACGCGTTTTAAAAAAGATTAGCTTAAATCTTTTTTTTTGACTTCAAATTCTTTTTTATCAATCTCCCCTTTAGCATAACGTTCTTTTAAGATTTCAAGCGGGGACTTATCTTTTCCGTGCGCATCATCGCTATGATCGTGTCCGCACATATGATCCTTTCCAAAACTGCCTCTCACTAAGGCGACAATCGCCCAGATTATGAGGCTCCAAAAGACAAACATAAATATCCAACCAAACTCGCCAAAAGGCGTAAATCCAAAGTTCATCATAGAATTATTTCCTTGATTAAGTCCTGTGGGAGACGACCACCCTCCCATCATTGATTTTATCTTTTCGTTTATGGCAACATGCCTTGAATCTTGAGCAAAAGAAATGTTGGGAAGTAAAGTAAAACTGAAAATAAAAGTTGTGATAAAAAAAAATTTTTTCACCCCGTTAGAAATAGGACGCGGATTGTTTATCCGTTTACTGCCATCTATATGAGTAATGCCTAGATTGTCTTTTTGCATAGTTTTCTAACTTTTATTGCGTCCGCGATTTCTAACGGGGTTCATAAGCTATTTCGCGTTATTGATAATATTTTGAATAATCTGATCAATTTCTTTTGGCCGCTCGCCCAAATCGGCTTTAGGGAAAAACTGCGGCAGAACAATCGGGCGCATGCCGGAAATGAAAGTTTGCCGATTCTTAGTATAAATATTTATTTTGCAAGGCAAGCAAAGTCCGATTTTAATATCTTTATTTAAAAATTCGTTGGCGAACTTTGCGTTGCAAAATTCAACAATTTTAAACGGCTCTCTTTTAAAACCTTTCTCGGCTAAGGTTTTTTGCACATCATGAACATATAAAACCCGCATTCCGGCTTTGGCGATTTCGTCTTGCACGCTTAAAACCGCCTTGTCAAAAGTTTTCGTTGTGGTCAGAGTGTAATCAAATTCCATAATTTTTTGGTTAAAATATTAAAATTTTATCGCTTTTTACCGACATCCACGCCGTCTTCCAGGAGAAAAATTTTAACTTTTACATCTTGGTTTAATAATTCGCCGGCAAGCCGCAGCGCGTTCCACGCTTTATCGTTTTTGTAGGGAAGCTCGTTAATGATAATGGTGATTATTTGCATAGTGTTAAAATTTTCTTAATAATTTGTCGTCGGTCTCCAGCTGCTCTTCTCGTTAATAATTTTAAAAAATCGGGGTGCGGGGAGTTGAACCCCGGTAACAAGACCCCCAGCCTTGTGTAATGCCGTTATACTACACCCCGCCATCTTTTCTTTTTGGTCAATGTGTGATAATTTTAATACATTGTTTATTTAGTATAAAGTATTTAGAATTAAGTATCAAGTATGTTTAAAATATTAATTCTCTATACCATATACTAAATACTATTTTTTATGAGCGACACGCTTATTTTAGTGAATGAAAAAGATGAATCCGTCGGATTTTGCGAGAAAGTCAAATGCCATATGGGGGAAGGCTTGAGGCACAGGGCTTTCTCAATTTTTATATTTAATAAAAAAGGCGAAATTTTGATACAGAAACGAAGCGAGAAAAAAATGCTTTGGCCTTTATATTGGTCTAACACCTGTTGCAGCCATCCGCGTAAGAATGAAGATATCACCGATGCGATACACCGCCGGCTTTATGAAGAAATGGGTTTGAAGTCACGCCTTTACTATGTTTTCAAGTTCCGATATAAGGCGAAATATAAAAATATTGGAAGCGAAAATGAGTTCTGTTCGGTTTTTGCGGGAAAATTCTATGGTAGCGTGCGCCCAAATTCTGATGAAATCGCCGAGTGGAAATTTATTAAAATTAATGATTTAATTACTGATGTAAAAAAAAATCCAAGAAAATATACTCCTTGGTTTAAGATTGAGCTTAAAAAATTTCAGTCAATAAAATTTAACATAAATAAAATAAAAATTTGAAAAAATCAAAAACCCCTGCAATGGGGCTTTGATTTAGTCAGAAAAATGTGCTAAAATTATTTTGCAGTTACTTTTGAAAGAGTACGGATGCATCTTGTGCACATAACAAATTTTTTACCATCAACAGTTTTTTTCTGAAGATTAACATTTTGCCAGCGTTTTGTTGCAATATTTGAATGGCTTCTTGAATTTCCCTTAAGCGGCCTTCTTCCGCATTTTTGGCATAATTTTGGCATAATAAAGCGTATAAAATTGAATAAAAATAAGGAATGGTCTTTTGAAATTCCTTATTATATACATTATCAAATATAATAGATTTTGGCAAGCATATGGACCAAATTTTCGTAATTCAAGCTTTTTTCTTTGTTATTATTATATTTTCATCCGTGATACATGAATATGCGCACGGATGGATGGCAGACCGTTTAGGCGATCCAACGGCCCGTTTGTCGGGGCGACTTACCATAAATCCTTTGGTGCATATTGATCCGGTGGGTACGTTTATGGTACCTGCCGCGCTTTTTCTTTTTTCCGGTGGAAGATTTTTATTTGCTTGGGCAAAGCCGGTTCCCGTGAATCCATTTAATTTAAAAAATATCAGGTTTGGGACGGGGGGAGTCGCATTCGCCGGGCCCGCTTCCAATATACTTATGGCTCTTATTTTTGGAATGATGATTCGGTTTTTGGACGCTGGACAATTTTCTGAATTTCTCGCAATAATCGTATATGCGAATCTTCTCCTTGCGGTATTTAATCTTGTTCCTATTCCGCCGCTTGACGGATCAAAAATTCTTTTTGCCATATTGCCATCGCAATTTAACGATTTAAAAATTTATTTTGAAGCGTACGGGTGGGTACTTCTGCTTTTTTTCGCGCTTTTCTTTTTTAATTTATTAATTCCGATAATAGAATTTTTATTTGAGCTTATAACCGGGCAAAATATACTTATGTGAATGGGGGGGGCTTGACAAATTTTTTAGATGTGATATGGTAATTATATTGATACAAGGAAACCCAAAAATAGCAAAAATACCTCGTGGCTTATCGAGGTGTTTTTGTTTTTATAAAAAAATGCTATAATAATATTACGGCGTTATGATCGCGACCCTTGTATCAATATATTTTGGGGTCACTGCGGTCTTTCGCCGTTTTTTACGTATATTGCAAATCTAAAAAGGTTCAATGCCTTTATGAGGTTTGAACCTTTTGTTGTCTATGGCTTATGGCTTACTGCTTTATGGCTGTAACGCTATATTGATTCAAGTTCTTTAAGGAGTTCGGTAATAAGTTTTTGTTGTTCCGGTGTCAGCTGTTTTGGCGTTTGTATTTTTTTTACTGCTTTTTTCGCGGGCTTTTTTACGGGTTTTTTTGCGCCTTTCTTTTTCTTTGTGATTTTTTTCGCGGGTTTTTTTGATTTTTTCGTTTTCGGCATATGGTAATTATTAATTTATTAAATACCCTCAATTTCTTCGTGGAGTTTTTTGCTTTCTTTCTCTTGCCGCGCCTTTTCCCAATCAGCTACTTTGTAATGATTTTCTGAAATTATTGCTTGGAAATCATTTTCTATTTGCATTTCTTTCATTTTATACGCTTTTATTAACTTGGTTACCTCACTATCATCACTTTCACCGTGAACATGCATTTCAAAATTTTCGTCAGCATCTGGAAAAATGGTTTTTAATTTATCCCACCACATCCTTAATTTATCAAGTCTTTCAAGTTTTTTTTCACTTGCTTCATGCTGTATGGCTTCGGAACATCTTAATACCTCTTTCTCGGTTTGGCAGTCTTCGATATTAAGCGGAACAATCTTTTTTTCGTCATCTTTGCCGGGGTTTTCTTGTTCGCCAATATTTTCGCTTGGAGGGACAATTTTCTCTTCAGGCACAAATGGATTGCTTTCTGGCATAAATTTTTGTTAATTAAATGATTAAATAGGTGGATTGAGTTATCCACTCACGATTGTATTATAGTATGGAATAAATAAAAATACAAAGATGGTATACTTATATAAACGGTGTCCGATGGTCGGGCACATTTTATAGATGGTTCTTTTAAAACGGAGGTTTTATGGGAGAAAAAATTAGAAAAAAAGCTGAATTTAATTTTTCATTTTTAGATCTCACCTCCGTTGAAATATACGTGTTGCGCAGGCATTTGCATTTACGGGTTTCCAGGGAGGCTCGTATACGATTTGGGCGCTTGCGCTCGAAATATTTTCATACTGTGCTTCAAAGGGCTTTAGCCAAGGCAATGGCGGCGTAAATCGTACTTTATTTTTTGGAGGGGATCACAAGAGCCTTTTCATTTTTTGAAAAGGCCTTTTTTTATTGACCCCCCCCTCTCCAGACTGTCCGAGAACGAATTTCTGTAGGGGCGACTCTTGTGGTCGCCCAGATACATTACACAAATTTTGGGCGGGCACAAGACCCGCCCCTACATTTTTACGAATTTTTGGACGGTCTGGAGGATTCTGCGAATTGGGTTTGCCAGCGGCAAACCCCTACGCTTAACGATAGCTTACGGTTTTTTGTGATTTTTACATTCCTTATTACTGCAAACAACAGATTCGTTTTTACCAAAAAGCATTAAGCTTTGGCACTCAGTGCATTTTTCTCCCGTCGGCGCCGCCCAGTACGCGTTTTTACATTCAGGATAATTTGAGCACGCGTAAAACACCCCTCGGCGCGAGCGCTTGGCAACAATTTTTCCTTTGTTGCATTTCGGGCAAACTGCGTATTCCTTGGGTGGAGTTTTTTTAATATATTTGCATTCCGGATATCCGGAGCATCCGATAAAAAATCCGAATCTGCCGCGTTTTCTCGTAAGATCTTTTCCGCATTCAGGACATTTTTCTTCAATTTTTTCCGCAGGTATCGCAACGCCATCCGCTCCGACTTCTTTTGTGTTTTTACATTCCGGATATCCGGAGCATGCCATAAATTTACCGTATCTCCCCATTTTTATCACCATGGGCTTTCCGCACTTTTCACACACCTCGTCGGTTTTTTCTTCTGTGATTTCTTTTTTTACAAGCTCTTTTTCTTTTATCGCAAGATTTTTATTAAAAGGCGTATAAAATTTTTCAATGGCCTTTTGCCATTCCAATTTTCCTTCCGCAATATCATCAAGCTCGCTTTCAAGATTGGCGGTAAAATCATAATCAACGATATGCGGAAAGTGCTCAACCAAAACATCGTTTACTAAAATTCCCATATCGGTGGGCTTTAATCTTCTGTCTTCTTTTAATACGTAGCCCCTTTCCTGCACCGTGGAAATGGTCGGCGCGTAGGTGGATGGCCGGCCGATACTTCTTTTTTCCAGCGCTTTGACAAGCGTGGCTTCTGTATATCGCGCCGGGGGTTCGGTGAAATGCTGATTTGAAGTAATTGTTTTTACATCTACGTTATCTTTTTCTTGAATCTCGGGAAGAATGTTTTCTTCCATTGCTGAAGGATACAATTTTAAAAATCCATCAAAGGCGATAATGGATCCGGTTGCGCGAAAAATAGATACTTTTGATGTATCGGTAATATCCACCGAAGTTGTATCCACTACCGCTTCGGTCATTTGGCTTGCCATGGCGCGTTTCCAGACAAGATCATACAGTTTGAGTTGGTTTGGATTCAGATATTGTTTGATTTCCTCGGGCGATAAATGCGCATGCGTTGGCCTGATGGCTTCGTGCGCCTCTTGCGAATTTCTTGCTTTGGTTTTGTAGGTTTTCGGCCCTTGATAATAATTTTGCCCGAAATTTTTTGCAATATAGCTTCCGGCCGATATAATAAATTTTTCAGAAAGGTTTGTTGAATCCGTTCTCATATAGGTGATAAGACCGACTTGGCCGATTTCGCCCAATTCAACTCCTTCATAGAGTTGTTGCGCAAGCATCATGGTTTGTTTTGCTGAAAAGCCGAGGCGGTTGTTGGCTGCCTGTTGGAGCGTTGATGTTGTATATGGAGCAGAAGGATTTCGTTTTGCCTGTTTTTTTTCAACGCTTGAAATAAAAAATTTCTCATTTTCCAGACGGTTTTTTATTTTTTCCGCAAAGTCTTTAGTGTTTATTGTAAATTTTTCAATCGGTTTATTTTCATACGAAATAATATGCGCGTGAAATTCCGATCCGGTTTTTGCAAATATTGCGTCAATGGTCCAATACTCTTCGGGCTTGAATGCCTGAATTTGGCGTTCGCGCTCTACGATGAGGCGAACAGCAACCGATTGCACGCGCCCTGCCGACAGGCCCCGCGCCACTTTGTGCCATAAAAGCGGAGAGAGCTTATATCCTACCAAGCGGTCTAAAACGCGCCGCGCCTGCTGAGCGTTTACAAGGTTCATATCCAAATCGCGCGGATTTTGGATAGCTTCTTTTATGGCTTCTTCTGTGATCTCATGGAAAGCTATTCTTTTTATCTGATTTTTTTTCGGCTTGATGAGCTGTATCAGATGCCAGGAGATTGCTTCTCCTTCACGGTCTTCGTCTGTAGCGAAGTAAATGATTTTTGCTTTTTCAGCGTCTTTTTTCAGGGTTTCAACAACTTTTTTCGCTTTGAGAGGCACCGTGTAGGTTGGTTCAAAATTATTTTCAATATCAACGCCAAGCTTAGTTTTCGGCAAATCCCGGACATGACCAAAAGAGGATTCTACTTTGTAATCTTTTCCAAGAAATTTTGTAATAGTTTTTGCTTTTGTAGGGCTTTCTACGATGACTAAATTTTTCATATACGAATAATATTATACTAATATACGAACAGTACGAATGATACGAATAGATACGAATTCGTTTTGATTCATCTCGTTCGCAAACATTTAGATGTTCGCATTATATTGTTGCTTTTTAAGATAACTGAAAATTAAATATTTGTCAAATTCATATCTTACAATACATTCCTCCGCCGGCATTTTTTATTGCTCCTTTTATTTCAAGCATTGAAAGCAGGGAATTGGCTTTTGCCGCGCTTATTTTGCTTTCCCGAATTATGCTGTCAATATGCATTGGTTCTTTTGCCAATAATGACATAAGCAATTCTTCATCAGGCGCAAAAACAATATCTCCTGATGTTTTTTTAAAATTTACCGCCGTTTCTATATTTAATTCTTCAATAATATCTTCGGCGCACGTTACCAGTTTTGCGCCCATTTTTATGAGGTTGTTCACGCCTTTTGCGTTTTCATTATAAATATTTTGGGGAACGGCAAATATATCGCGATTTTGTTCAAGCGCGAATTTTGTCGTGATAAGCGCTCCTGATTTTTCCGGGGCTTCTATGACAAGGGTGCCAAGGCTTAATCCCGAGATTATCCGATTTCTTTGGGGAAAGTGTGTTTTTAAAGATTGCGTCCCGCAGGGATACTCGGATATTAATGCGCCGCCGGATTCTATTATTGTATGAGCAAGCGCGCGGTTCGCAACCGGATAAATATTATATTCATCAAGCCCGCCACCAAGCACCGCAAGCGTAACACCTTTAGCTTCAAGCGCTGCGTGGTGCGCAATCGCATCAATGCCCAGCGCGAGCCCCGATACAATAGCAAGCCCGCGTTGCGCAAGGGTGTAGGAAAGATCGTGAGCAATCATTTTTCCGTAAGAAGAAACCTTTCTTGTTCCGACAACGCCAAGCGCGAGCTCATAGCTTTTTATTGTGCCCCGATAGTACAGAAGCGGCGGGGGATTTGGTATTTCTTTCAAAAGTCTTGGATAGTTTGAATCAAAAAGAGAAAGCACGGATACTTTCTCTTGTATAAGGATTTCACATTCTTTGTCCGGGCTGATGAATTTTTTTTCATCCATTATGGCCGTAACCGCGCTATTTTCAATGCCCATGGATATGAAATCAGCTGCTTTCGCAGTCCACGCGACCTTGCCACTTTTAAACCCTTTCATTATTTTCGTGAGCCGTATCGGACCAATATTTGTAATTTTTGTAAACGCAATCCAATAGGGTAAATTTTCGTCAATCATAAGCTAACCATTGACATTAATAGAGTGATTTTGATAATATGAACTATTCTACCGCGCATTACTCTACCTGTTAGGCGTAACGAAATAGGAACCCCTCCTAATCCCTATTGCAGTTATGTAAGTAAATTAAGCAATTTATTGCGTAATTTACGCTAACAGGTAGTATTATGCTCGGTATTTTTTAATTGAATTCATTCATCGCCTCCACCACTCCAACACTTAAAGATGATTCTATTGCCTCAATCATAAGCGATATGGATGATAGGATTTTTATAAATTCTTCGCTTGAAAATTTTTTCAAAACATATTCTTCAGCTAAAATATTTTGAGCATGCTCTCCAGCAATTCCGAGCCGGAACCTTGCAAAATTTTGCGTTTGGAGATGGTCTATGATTGATTGTACGCCATTATGGCCTCCCGATGATGCGTTTTGGCTGATGCGAATCTTCGCAAGTGGAAGATCTAAGTCATCGTGAATCACCATAATATCGTTGGAAGGAATTTTATAGTAATCGGCAATTGCTTTGACAGATACTCCGGAATTATTCATAAATGTCATTGGTTTTGCTAGAATAATTTTTTCAGTAAGAATCTCGCCTTTTGAAATTTTTGCGTTAAATTTTTTTATTAATTTCCATTGAGCAAATTTTTCATTTTTTGTAATTTCATCAATGACCAAAAATCCCGCGTTGTGGCGTGTTTTTTCATATTGTTCGCCGGGATTTCCAAGGCCGATGATGAGTTTCATAAGCGATAATTAGGGGGACAGTAACCGGTAATCAGTAATCGGTAATTAAGAAATTGTTATTCCTGATTCCTGATTACTTGTTACTTATTACACATTGCTAGTTACCTATTTTTGTCTTAAAGTTTACTCCTTCCAGATCAAATTGCGTGCGAAAAGTTTTTTTAACATAATTAAGATACGTTTCGTCAAGCGATTGATTTTTTCCCAAATACAAAGTGAACTCCGGCGGGTTGGTGCGGGTTTGTTTTATTTTTGTAATGTATGGTTTTTCAATGCCGGTTCCGCCGTAGGGCTTTTTCATCCGCAAAATATTTTTTAAAATTTTCGCCAGCGCTTCATCGGTTGAGGCAATTTTGCGCCTTTCATATACTTCCAATATTAAGTCTAGAATTTTTTGAACATTTTTTCCATACACGGCGGATGTGTAGATTATCGGAGCCCATGAAAGCGGGGGGAGCATTTTTTTAATATAATCAGTGGCGATTTGTGCGGATATGGTTTCTTTGTTTTGGATAAGATCCCATTTATTGGCGATTATTATCGCGCTTGCCGTGCTATTTTCAATAGTTCCCGACAGGCGCAGGTCCTGGCCGGATGAGTGAGTGCTTAAATCAAGCACGAAAAGAACGATGTCGGATTTTTTTATGCAATCAAGCGATCTTTTGTAGGAGACGGAATCAAGCCCGGGGGCGGTATTTCTTCTTTTTTTCAGGCCGGCCGTATCAACGAGCGTGATTTTTTTATCTTTATATATAATATCAATGTCTTGCGGTTCTCTCGTTGTCTGAGGGATTGGGGAGGTTATGACGCGCTCTTCGCCAAGTATTGCATTGAGAAGAGATGATTTTCCCACGCTTGGCTTTCCTATGAATGATACGCGTATGGTTTCAAGCTCAGTTCCTTTTTCCACAAGATCCCAATTATTTTTTTGAACCTTGTTCAATTCTTCCACAATCCTATCAAGAAGATCTCCTGTTCCGCTTCCATTTTTTGCCGATACGGGGATTGGTTCGCCAAGCCCGAGCGAAAAAAAATCCGATACCCTGTCATTCCATTTCGGCGAATCAATTTTATTGCATGCTAAAACAATCGGTTTTTGAAAACGTTTGAGGATTTTCGCGAGGTCGCGGTCGTGTTTCATAAGTCCTGCCTGTCCGTCCGCCACAAATAATAAAAGCGTAGCTTCTTTCAATGCTTTTTGTGTTTGCTTGATTACTTCTTTTTCAATCAAACCGGGTTCTTTTATCCATTTTTTTGTGCGCAATAATTCAATGCTGTTTTTTAGCTGTTCTATATCAACTCCGCCCGTGTCAATAAGATTAAATTGAATTTTTTGCCATTGAACGCGGCTGTAAATTCGGTCGCGGGTGGTTCCGGGAACGGGCGAGGTTATGGCTTTTTCAGTTTCCGTGAGCCGGTTGAAAAGCGTTGATTTCCCCGCGTTTATCCGTCCTATAATTGTGACTGTTGGAAGCGCCATAAATAATATTTTTTTTAATTAACGCTGGATCCGAATTCAATAAGTTTTTCCTGCCAGTTATCTCCCAGTATGATAAGTATATCGGATTTTGTATCTGTTGGATAGCGGATTTTTTTTCCTCCCGCGACAACGATATCCTGCGGGGCGCCGGAATCAAAGACTACTGCGTCAAAAATTATTTCCAAATCTTTAAGTATTTCTTTTTTGTTTTGCGCGGTTTGAGGCTTGAGATTGTAAATGATAGTTTTTTTGTAGGTGCGCAAAGGCGCGTTGCCGATTGTTCCAATGGAATAATTCTGGATAGCAAGGTAGTCCGAAGTTTTTTTTGCCAAGCCGACGACTTTTGTGCCATTATCTATTTCAATAATATTTTCTTTTTTTTGCTTATCAAGAGCTTGAATCGCTTTTTCTGCAATCCCCGAATCTTCAATTTTCGGTTTTTCCGCTTCAATGGGTTTATAGGTGTAGCTTGAAATAATATTTTGATCAAAAATATTTTCGGCAATTTTTTGCAGGTCGGACCAGTCACCGGCTCTTGTCTTCAATAGGTAGGCTGATGTTGAAGTTGAAGCATATAAGGGGCTTAGGGGACCGTCGTCCAATACCACATGGTTGATATTTTCCTGCGGAATAAACTTCACAACGTCATACAGGCGCAAGATCTCCCAGATTTCAAGATTTGTATCAATGTGTTCATTGAGCGATTGGAATAACCGATTCAATGTGCTGAAATTCAGCAGTGTCGAAGGAGAAAGAAATTTTTCTTTTATCGCAAGCATTACTTTTTGCTGCCTTTTTGATCTTGCGAAATCATTTCCTTCTACGCCCTTTGCTTTGCGCGACCGAACGAATTTTAATGCGGTTTCCCCATTCATATATCTGATTCCTTTTGATATTACCAAGTGTTCATACGCGCCATTGCCGGCGCCGGATGTATTTTCAATGGGATAATACGCGTCGTCAAGCGTATTTTCAACATTAATGGTAATGCCTCCGAGGTCATCAATGAGCTTGATAAATCCATCAAAATCTACACGGCCGTAATAATGTATGGGAATATTAAATATATTTTCAACAAGTGTTTTTGTTTTTATTCCCGCTGTTTCAGAGTTTTCCGCGCGCAGGATAGCGTATGCGGTATTTATTTTTCCGTTGCCCACTTCCGGTATGGTCACATAGAGATCACGTGGTATAGAAAGAATGCCAACGCTATTTGTTGAAGGCCGGATACTGACAACCATCATGGTGTCCGTGAGATAGGGACCCTCATGCGTTCCTCCGCCGACTCCCATAAGCAGTATATTGATTCGGTCCTCGTTTTCTCCATTTAATTTTTTATTCGGGCTTGTGATAAAATGCTTTATCTGGGTAAAGATATTCGCTTCTTTAGCGCCTTCGGGTGCTGTAAAAATTTTATACAATATGTACGATGTGAATATAATAAAAAAAATAAAAATGGCAAGTATTATTTTGCCAAGAGCTGGTTTTTTTCTGATATTTTTTTCAATCATACTGAATTTTTATATCAAATTCATCCCTTCATTCCACAGTTTGAGGGTCTTTCAATATATTATACTAATAAAACAATGGAATAACAAGCATAGCACGTATTGTATAAAATAGCTATCTTGATTTCATTTGAATTCTTTGATATAATAATATAAAGTAATCTGTGGTAATGGATTCTGTTTTTGTGTTTGGAGGATTTATTTATGCGTTTCCTTATTTTGGATGCGTAGCTCAGTTGGTTAGAGCGCGCCGTTCACATCGGCGAGGTCCCCGGTTCGAATCCAGGCGCATCCATATTCAGAATAAACTCGAAGCAAGAAATTCGAAATTCGAAACAAATTCCAAATTACAAAATTGTAAAATTTAAATATATTTTTGAAAATTAGAATTTTGAATTTCGATATTGTTTCGGATTTCGATATTCGAATTTCGGATTTAAAATACTTTATGGCGAAAATTTTAAGTATTGCGCATCGCGGTGCAAGCGGATATGCTCCGGAAAATACTCTTAAGGCAATTCAAAAAGCAGTGAAGCTTGGCGCGGATATGATAGAGATTGATGTGCGAAGAACGCGTGACCGGCATATGGTGTGTTTTCATGATTATCTTATGCATCGCTTAACGAACGGACATGGGCGCCTGAGAAATTATACGTATCAAGAATTAAAACGTTTTACCATTTGCGGAGAAGTCATTCCTACGTTGCCGGAAATTTTAAAAGAAATTAAAGGAAGCTGTCAGGTGAATATAGAAGTAAAGGAGCGCGGGCTGACAAAGGATCTCGCCCGGCTTGTGCGCGAAATGGAATTAACTCGGGATGTTTTGTTTTCATCTTTTTATCACCTTGAACTTGCAAAATTAAAAGCGCTAGACAGCCGATTGCGAGTTGCGTTGCTTTTTTCACAACTGCCGTCTGTTTCGGTTGCCATGAAGATCGGAAAAGAAATACAGGCGGAGGCCTTGAATTTGCCGATGAAAAGAATTACACAACGGTACTTGCGGCAGATGATTGACGAAGCAAAGAGAAGAGATATGAAAATAAATGTCTGGACCGCCAATAGCCAAGAAGATATTCAATGGCTTAAGGAAACAGGAGTCCATGGGATTATTACGGATTTTCCGGACAGGATAAAAAGTATTTCATAGAAAATATATTATTTAAATTTAAGAAATTATGCTGGGAAATAATACGCAAAAAAAAATCAATGAAATAGATATGAATGATATTCCGGAGCCAAAGCAGGAAAATTCACTTGTGAAAGAAGCGTTTATTTTTCTCTGGGAAATAATCAAGGTGGTTGTCATATCGCTTGCCGTCATTCTTCCCATACGATATTTTCTTATTCAGCCGTTTTATGTAAAGGGTGCATCCATGGAGCCCAATTTTCATGACCATGAGTATCTTATCGTGGATCAGATCAGCTACCGGTTTGGCGAGCCAACGCGCGGGGATGTGGTTGTTTTTCGGGCGCCTCCGCAACCGTATGATTTTTTTATAAAACGCCTGATCGGCTTGCCGGGCGAAACTATAAAAATTCATGATGGAAAGATTTTTATTTTTAATAGCGCGAATCCTCAGGGAGAAGAATTAAAAGAATCATATTTGTCTGCTGATTTGAAAAGCGTCGGATCAATTACTGAAGCGCTTGATCAGGACGAATATTTTCTCATGGGCGACAATAGGGAAGAAAGTATGGATTCAAGGTCGTTTGGACCGGTGAAAAGAAAGGCAATGGTTGGAAAAGTTTTTTTACGCGGATGGCCGCTGGATAAATTTTCTTTGTATCTCGACCCTCCGCAGTATGGATTTTAGAATTAAGTTCAAAATTCAAAGTGCAAAGTTAAAAGTTTTATGAAATTTTATAACTTTGAACTTTGAACTTTTAACTTTTAACTTTTAACTTGTATATTATGCCCCGAAGAAAAAAAATTTTTTCAAACGCGCCAAAAATGGAAATACAATCAGGCGCCCAGGCACGGCAGAATAAAAATGTCCCTCATATTCTAAAAGGATTTAAGGACATTATGCCGAATGACCAAAAATATTGGCAGACATTAAGCCGGGTGGTTGAAAAAACCGCCGGTCAATACGGATTTCAGAAAATTGAAACGCCGATTATTGAAGACACTTCTTTATTTACGCGCTCCGTCGGAAAGGAAACAGATATTGTATCAAAAGAAATGTATAGTTTTGTGGATCAGGGAGGCGATAATCTCAGCTTGCGGCCCGAGGGAACCGCGTCGGTTGCCCGCGCTTTCATAGAGCATGGGATGCTGAATCTTCCTCAGCCCGTGAAAATGTATTATGAAGGGCCGATGTTTCGCCATGAAAATCCACAGGCAGGCAGATATCGCGGATTGCACCAATTTGGGTTTGAAGTGCTTGGCAGCGCTGCACCGGTTGTTGACGCCCAGCTTATTCTTATTGCATCTAATATTTGCCAGGAAATCGGGCTGAAACCCGGAAGCTACAGTATACAAATAAATAGTATTGGCTGTCCGCAGTGCAGGGCTGAATATAAAAAAGAGCTTGTGCTGTATTACAAAGCGAAGAGAAAATATCTTTGCGATTCATGCAAAAAAAGGCTTGTGAAAAATCCATTGCGCCTATTGGACTGCAAGGTTCCCGGATGCCAGTCGCTGAAGCCCGATGCTCCGCAGATTTTGGATTGGCTTGATGATTCTTGCAAGACGCATTTTATGGGAGTGGTGGAATATTTGGACGCGCTTGAAGTGTCGTATGTTTTAAATCCCCAGCTTGTGCGAGGGCTTGATTATTATACGCGGACGGTATTTGAAATCGTCGCGCAGGGAAAAGAAGAAATGGCGCAATCAGCAATCGGCGCCGGCGGCAGATACGATAATCTTATTGAAACGCTTGGAGGAAATCCTACTCCGGCGACAGGATTCGCGTTCGGGTTTGAGCGTATGATTATGCATATGAAAGAGCAGGAAGTGAAGCTGAAAGAAAAAAGAACGCCGGATATATTTTTGGCGCAGATAGGACAGCAGGCAAAAGTGCAGGCGTTGAAACTGTATGAACGGCTGAGAAAGGAAGGAATTTTAGTATATGAAAATTTTTCCAAAGACAGTTTGAAGGCGCAATTGGAAATATCCAATAAGCTGAAAGCAAAATATACTCTTATTGTCGGGCAGAAAGAAGTTTTGGACGGAACTGTGCTTTTGCGCGATATGGATGCCGGGGTTCAGGAAATTATAAATTATGAAAAAGTTACCATAGAGATGAAAAAGAAATTGCAACAGTAATGACGAGGTTCTAGGTTGTAGGTGCTAGGTTCTAGTGTTTTTAAATCGGGAGTCTTTAAAGAGGCTCCCTTTTTTTATTCCTCCCTCTCCCTGGACGGGAGAGGGATTGAGGGTGAGGGTGAACAGATAAAATTTTTCCCTTTCCGAAAACGCCTGCCAGCCTTGGGTTGGGAGAGGGTGGCCTCAAGGCCGGGTGAGGCAAACCAGGCGGAATATTTTACCCCCTCTTCAGGTGGCTATGCTGTTTGTAAGGCTCCGTAGCCTCACTCCCGACCCAGACTGTCCGAGAACGAATTTCTGTAGGGGCGACTTTTGTGGTCGCCCGATGATTTAGAGAAATTCTGGGCGGGCACAAGACCCGCCCCTACATTTTATAAATTCTCGTACAGTCTGGGAGGAATATAAAAAAATAAATTTGTATGTGCGCATTCGCAGTGCGCTATTCGTATGCAAAAAAAGGCAGACGATGTTTCGTCTGCCTTATGTTATATTTTGTACGGGCGATTAATAATCGCCCGTACATTATTACAAAAAAATAAAAAAAGGCAGTCCTCGCGTTTGCGGGACTGCCTATATTGTTTTTGTAGGGGCGAATAGTATTCGCCCGTTACTTTTTTACAAAAGAACTATTCGGCTTTGATTGTACACCCAAGAAAATCAGGTGTTGGATCAAGCCCTGGTTGGTTGAAGGGCTCCTTGGGAGCCTCTCCGCCAAGGAAAAGGAAATTCAATATAGCAATTGGGTCGGAAATATTTATATTTCCATCATCATCCGAATCGGCCGCGTCTTTACAGATTCCTTGTGTATCTCCAAGGAATAGCCAGCCAAGAATGGCAATCGGATCGGTGATATTCACATCTCCATCCTGATTTGCATCTCCGCGCCTGAATTCGTATTCAATTTCGCGCAAGATAATTTTTTGCGTAATCCCGTCAAAAGGATCGCGCACGGTTACGGTGTATTGATAGGCGCCAAGCGCGAGATTTAATTCAACTCGCGGCTGAACGTCAATCACGCCGTCTTTATTTTCCCAAATAAATGACAACGAGTCATCGTTTGGGTCAGTGGAATTTGTCGCGTCCAAAGCTATTGCAGTGGACTCTCCTTGTGCCAGAATGGCGAGCAAATCTTCGTCTTCAATTAAAACAATTGGCGCTACGTTATCATGAAACGGGTCTTGCCAAAAGCTTATGTCGGAAATGGCAACCGTAGATGCGTCAGTATTGGCAATAAAGCCAAAAATAAGATCAACGGTTTTTCCGCGATACTCCTGAACATTGATAAGCCCGCTGTCGCTTGGGCCCTTGTCTGTGACTGCGTTGTCCAGCCATATTGGCGTTTCAATTTCGTCTGATTTTATGGAAAGCATAAGCTGTGAATTTCCGATTTCCGAAAATTCATACGTGAAGCTTATGTAATCCCATTGCAAATCAATGGTCTGTGTGAGCGTGAACGTCGTATCCGGCGCAACATCGCCTCCGCCACCTTCGGCCACAGCCTTTTTCAGAAGCGCTTTTGTGTCGCTGGGAAGTTCACACGATCCGAAACATTCACCTGTTGAAAGTATTATCCCGGTAATTTTTTTCTCCGGGGTTTTATCATCCACACAGGCAAGTCCGAAAATTCGGTAGTTTAGGCGATCGCATGAATCAATGTGGCATATGTATGATGTGCTGACGGGTCCGTTTGGAGGCAGGCATGTGAAATCCATAGGATTTGCGCCGGTTTCAAACAAAACCGATGCATTGAAACCAATGTTTTTATCCACCTGATCCAGATTGCATCCATTGCCGAAGAGCAGGGGATTTTCTGCCAAGGTTGCGTGGTTTTGGTACCAAAGGTACACGTCGTGGTAGAAATTCAGCAGATTTCTTTCAGAGGAAGGAACGTCAATCCATGCATTCACAAAATATGCCTTGTTGTCGGCTGAACCGCTGATAAGGTCTGCGTAAACGCCGGTTTTCCGTAACCTGAGAGTTTGATTTCCCAAATCGTTTTTTACCACATCCGGCGGATCCCAAAGTGTGAGATGCGTTGGTACGACTTTGTCGCCAACCTTTGGGCGAAGAGGAAGTGTCATTTCACAGACATTGGCCATCAAAAACGCGCCCAAGCTGTGGCCCATGAAATGCACGGGCTTGTTGTAATCCAAAGACAAAACCTTTTGCAGTTCTTTGGCGCACAGCCTTGATTGGGGCAGGATATTCATTGTGGCTTGTGCCAAATGAATAGTGCCTGCTTTTTCGAACCAATCCCATGCAAGGATGTTGACGGTTTCGCCCATGCGCGCGTAGAGTACGCGTGCGGTTTCAACCATCCATCCGGACGAAGGCTCGCCGCCGTTCCACCCGTGCGTCATCACGATCGTGCCAAAATCCTTATTGAAGAGTTGCGCCTGAACGTCAGGTTGCATCTCCACAAATTGCACTTTGGCTGGGTGGTAGATTTGAAGTTGGGTGGGGGATACACACACAGGCCTTATGATTCGTCCGAATATTCCAGTATGTTCTCCAAATGGTCCAGGCCAAGTACCCTCCCAACTGTTCCAAGATATGGCAATTAATCCATCAATTGACATTACAATGTTCGGAAGGAATTGAGTTCCTTTAGTATACTCATTAACACGGGAAACATTGCCTATCGGCTTGTCATCTATGCTAAATAGTTGAGTATATATTTCTGAATACTCACCGCGTTCGCCATTTTCTATCCAAACGATGCCGTAGCCGATATTCTTTCTTGAAGAAATTTTTGGTGGGCTATCAAAATATTGGCCTTCATCGCTAATATCTATTTCAATGTCAGCTTGTAATTTATTGCCGTTATAATCCAGTCTTTGCATGACGATTAATCGATTGTTGTCTCCTGGTGCCTTGTTAAAACGTGCATAAACAATTCTGAATGTGCCATCATTTAAGACTGAAATATCTGGCTTACGCGAAAAAACATGTTCCGGAGGATTCCGCGCGCACGTATATTATAGTGTGTAAACCGTCACTACCTTCCCATCCGATATTCAATACAGCCGAAATTTTATCTTTTATTCTGGTGCCAGTGGAGTCGTATAAACTCAAACAGATACCATCAAAGGTTTCCCATGAAGAGGCAAAGTGGCCGCTATTATTCATCGATATTTGGTTGTTGCCACCAAATTGAGTAAATGTCGATTCTATAATAACATCTTCACCAACTTGATTATTTGATGCATCAAATAATCGCGCGATAAGACCAGTCGGCTGTCCGTTTAAAAAAGAAAACCAAGAAATAATGTAATTTCCCATATCATCTATCGAGATATGCGCTGAACCTATATCGTTTCCAGCCACTGCAGTATATATTTTTTTTTGTATATCAAGTGTACCGTCTGGGTTTATTCTCTCTAATAGTATATTATTACTACCGTCTACATACACACAAATGAGTTGGTTGTTTTTGTTAATCGCTGAGCTATGTCCATTAGACGGTGCGGAGTAGCCAATTTTAATCTCTTGAGTTCCTATTAAATTACAATCTTGTGCGTTGATGCTTCGGCTGCAGATTATGAAACCGACAATCGACGAGACGACGAACAGGACGAGCGACGAACAAATCGCCTTCGCAAGGCTGCCTCCTTCGCCGAAGTGGCTACGAAGGCCAAGTCGGCGTATCAAGGCGAACGAGAAAAGCGTCTTCATGTGAGACTCCTTTGCGCTTTGCGCACATTTGACCATTGACATTTGACACGTGACTTTTCCCCCTCACCCCAACCCTCTCCCGCACGGGGCGAGGGAGAATTAAGAGGAAACTCCTTTGGTTGAAGTAACTGGTAACCAGTAACGGGTAACGAGTAAACAGCTGTTTGAATTAGGAATCAGGAATCAGGAATTATGGAATCTTTTTTCAATTTCTGAATTTCATAATTTCATCCATTTCTGTAATTATTCAATTGTCAAAGTGCTTTTTATTATTGATTGTTGATACGCATTGTCATGCTGAACCGACATTGTCGCCCTGAATTTAATTCAGGGTCCCCCGGATAACTATGGGATCCCGAATCAAGTTCGGGATGACAAGGAGAATAGCCGGAAAGACAATATGGATCCCCGCATTCGCGAGGATGACAATAGGCAGTCAACAATTTAATACATTATAATATTTTAGCGAAAAAGTCAAATGCTTGCTATCAGGAATCAGTAACTAGTAATCAGTAATCAGGATTAGGAATTAAATATTTATTAGCCCTAGTTACTGATTACTGGTTACTGATTCCTAAGTTACTATTTACCGATTACTAAATCCCTAAACATCCTTGACTTGTCCACAGAAAGATGTTATGGTTTGCTTGTATAATTATTAAGAATTATTTATAATATATGTATATAGAAGAGGTGTTGATAAATACCGATTCTTTACATTATAAATAATTTAACACACCCAAAGGAGGTGTATCATAATGGCAGAAATCAAACGGAAGAAAGGCGAAAGCTTTGAAAGCTTGATGAGGCGATTCAAGAAGAAAATCCAGCAAAGCGGAATTTTGTTGCAGTCGCGAAAAATTCGTTATTTTGCGCGCGCAGAAAACCACAACAAGAGAAAAACCGATGCTCTTCGAAGAATCCGAATCACGGCCGAGAGAGAATATCTCAAAAAAATCGGCAGATTGCCTGAAGAAGAATTTAAGTTCACGAGACGCTAGAAGCTGATATGTCGCTGATGAGTACGCTGAGAGAGCGCTGAAAATTTGTCCCCCGGATTTTTTTCGGGGGACAAAATAGAAAATTGTTTTTTAGATTGTCATTCCCCCGACACTTCGGGGAAATCCATTACCCTTGTGTCATCCTGAGTGAAGCGAAGGATCCCATACTATAGCGCAAAGATCCGGGGGATTCTTCGGCCATTGGCCTCAGAATGACAATTATTGGAAAGTCTGAAGATAAAATTATATTTGTTATTCTATATAGATTATGCCAGAAAGTATTTTAAAAAAAATTGAAGAGGAGATGATCGTCGCGATGAAAGGCAAAAAGGAAGTTGAACTTTCCACATTGAGAATGATGAAAACCGCCATTAAAAACGCGGAGATTGCAAAGAGGCCTGAAAAACTTACTGAAGATGATGAAATGAAAGTTTTAAAAAGCGAAGTGAAAAAACACCAGGATTCCATTGATTTATTTCAAAAAGGAAACCGGCCGGATTTAGTAAAAAAGGAGGAAGAAGAATTAAAAATCGTAAAAAAATATCTTCCGCAAGATTTGGGCGATGATGAATTAAAAAAAATTATTCAAAATGTTTTAAAAAAATTAGGAGACGATACCCAGAATTTCGGAAAAGTTATGGGAGCCGTGATGAAGGAGGTTGCCGGCAAGGCGGATGGGAATAGGGTGGCTGAATTACTGAAGAAAATAGTTCAAAGTTCAAAGTGAAAAGTTCAAAGTCGCAGTTTAAAGTTTAAAAGTTATGGACAACCAAGAGTTTAAAAAGAAGTTAATTATTCGTTCATTTAATTTAGCTCGAAATGTTATTAAACTTGCCGATACATTTCCCCAGAAACGATCTGCCTGGATAATTATTGATCAATTGCTTCGCGCGATTACTTCCATTGGAGCTAATATTATAGAAGCTCAAGCCGCCAGCTCAAGAAAAGACTTCATCAATTTTCTCAACCATGCCCTGAAAAGTGGAAATGAAACAAAATTTTGGCTGGCTTTATCAAAAGATTTAGATGAAAAATTAATTTCTGAAATAGAAAAATATTTAAAAGAAACCGATGAAATAGTCAAAATTCTCGGTTCGGCGATAGCCACCCTTAAAGGAAAAAATAAACTTTGAATTTTGAACTGTAATTTTGAACTTTGCACTTTGAACTTTTAACTATTGGTATAAAATATCGCTTGTCAAGCCATGAAAAACAAAAAACCCACCCTTTCAAAACAATTTAAATTTTATAATAGCCCCATTTTCGTAGTGCTTATATTTACAATACTTATGGCGGCTTTTTTTATTATCTCTTACGAAGCATCGGCGCAGATACGAGAATCTGTCACAAACGGATTTGGATATGCGTCAAGCATGGGCCTTGGAGCCCGCGATTTGCGTACTATCATATTCGCGATAATAAATGTTTTGTTGGGATTTTTATCAATTGTCGCCGTACTTATCATTATGTACGGCGGTTTTGTTTGGATGACATCTAAAGGAGACCCGAAACGGGTTGATGATGCAAAAAATATTTTGAAAAATGCGGTTATTGGGCTAGTGATAATTTTTCTGGCGTTTTCAATTGTGCAGTTTGTCTTCAGGTTTTTATTAGGAGCCGTGACTCCTCCAGGAGCTGGAAACGCACCTCCTCCGCCGGGCGGATGCGTGAATTGTAGCGCCTTAGGGGGTGGAATTATTGAAACAGTATTTCCTGCAAATGCTGCCCGCGACGTTCCGCGCGATACTATGATTTTTGTTACTTTCAAAGAAGTCATCCAGACCGATACAATAATTCGGGGCGGTGGCGTGAGTGGTGATCTTATGGCTGGCGAGAATAATGTTCAAATATCTTATACTGATCCGGTGACCAAGCTGCCGGTTGAGCTTGGGAGCGCTGATGTTGTGGCTTCATCCGGTGATAATAAGACATTTTCATTTCGTCCGGACAAATATTTGGGCGATGGAAAAAATAATATAATATATAGCGTACGGCTTGGAAAAGATATTTTGAAAGAAGGCGTGGATATTGTGGCACCGTTAGGATTTAATGATCCTGCATTTCAAGGACCAATAAATTATTATAAATGGTGGTTTGAGGTTGGGACAAGGCTTGATCTTATCCCTCCAAAAATTAGTAATGTTGCACCGGATCCGGAAGTTACGGGGATTGCGGGAAAAGATAATTATTCGCCAGTGGCACCGGTTGCTTCATTTGCGACAATTACCGTGACGAAAGTTCCGCAGACGTATGTAGCTCCAGTTCTTCAGGGTACTGTTGATATACTATCCGGATCGGCTACCATAATTGGTACAGTAACAGAGACGCCAAAATTTGCAGGAAAATCGAACGTGAAGATTTGCTTAACGGGTGCAGCCAATCAATTTTCTATTACTCAGGTTGCCGCAGGATCGGCGAATTGCGCAGGCGTCGCGCCGGCAGTACCACTGGATTGTTTAAACGCAACAACGCCATTAGTTGAAACCTCAATAATAGGATGCGGATTGTCCGTGAATTTTAATGAAAGTCCGGCAATTGGCAATCAATTTATTTTTTCCGTAACAGCCGCAATTCCAGCAGACACATTACAGGTAGCAAATACCACATATACATTTGTATTAGCCGCGCCGGCAGGAAACCAAATTTTAGCCGGAGGTGGTATAAATGGAACTGTTACAAATATTATTAATAAAATATCTTCGGTTGCCGAATCGCCTAACGTGAATGCCGAGGCGGTTGTAGGATTTGCGAATCGGATAAAGTTTGTGGCAGCTATTAAAGGAGTGTCCGGTGACTCTATCCAAATTTCTTCAAGCGCGGTCAGTGGCGATTGGATAAATCTCCCATCCCCAATTAATCTAAGCGGCGGGGTAGATGCATTAATGGGAAGAAGTATTGTTGAAATTCCCGATGAATCGCGCGATGTTATAATAAAAATTAATTTTTCAGAACCTATGTTTCCGCCAAAAATCGGCGGCGTGGTTGCAACGCAAGGTAACAATCCTGATTCAAGAGGAATGGGTCAATTGCTCGCAGGAGATTTTAGTGCCATAGAAGTATTTGCAGATCTTAATAATAATTTTGTTTCCGGCGCTAACCCGGAACCCATTGAACATGTAGCGGGTACGTGGAGAATTTCAAATAATTATAAAACAGCGGAATTCATATCAAATTTAAGCTGTGGAATATGTCCGGATGGTCTTACTCCATGCAATAACGATACGGAATGCGGCGGCGGTGCTTGCAGTGTTGTAAAAAATTCTTGCGGTGATATTAAGAAATGTCTTCCGGTAAAAGGCGATGTCACGCATTATATTGTTCGGGTAAATACCGCCAATCTTATTAATACATGCGCAGGCTCCAATGATAATTGCAAAGACGAAAGATTTAATATTTGCGGTGCTGATAATGTTTGCGAAGACGCGGGCGGAATAAATTATCCAAAAGCAAGGGAGCCAATAGACGGAGTAGTTGATGCGGCGGCGAATTCTATGGACGGCAACAGGAATGATAACACTCAAGGACCGTTACCCGCTCCAAACACTTTTTATATTGATGTGCCAACTCTGATAAATCCTGCGCAGGGTGATAGCTATCAATGGGAATTTAATATTAATAAAACCATTGACATGACTCCTCCGGAAATTGAAGCCCGCGGGCCAGACCAGGACCAGGTGGTTTCGCCAATCTATGTGCCAAGCGCGCAATTTAATAAGCGCATGATGATGTCAACATTTAAACCCGACAATAGTTATCCCGACGGATTATGCAATTGTGCTGTTGATGCCGATTGTGTCAGCGCAACGGACTCAAGAGATGAATATTGTGACAATACTTTTAAGGTTTGCAGAAGAAAAGATAATGCCGAGTCGTTTTGCAGATACGATTCGCAATGCAAAAGGCCGGCATTAAAATGCAGGAATCAGGAGTATGTCACGCTAATTGATTCGTTAAAAAGAACCGGGTATTGGATAGTGGGAGAAGATATTGATACAAATGGTGACAGTTTTGCTGATAAATCAATTATGCGCATGAATCAGACGGGCTTTATTGAAAATGCGCCTTATCATATAGATATCGGATCCGGGTTGAGAGATTACCATCAGAATTGTTTTATGCCGGGTAAGGGACCAGGATGTAATCCAACTTCCGATTTGCCGTTTTGTTGTTATGGCGTGCCAACAGCCCCGCTTGCAAATGGCGATTCGCCTTGCCTCCCTGCTACGAAGTCGTAAAGCAATCAGCCCCATGTGTCCTATTAGTCTTATGCAACCTATATGTCCTATCAAGAATTGAAGTCCTACCGGCAGGCGATGGCGATTCAGGATTACACGGTTGAATTCTGCAAAATATATGTCAGTAAATTTTCAAGAACCACCGACCAGATGATTCAGGCGGCGCGCAGCGGAAAACAGAATATCGTTGAGGGCTGTTCCGTTTCAAAAACATCCCCGCAAACAGAATTAAAATTGATCGGGGTGGCAAGGGGATCGCTGGAAGAACTTTTGGAAGATTACAAGGATTTTTTGCGGCAGAAAGGGTTGGAAATTTGGAGAAAAGACGACCCGAGGGCGGTTGAAGTGAGAAATTTAGCGTATAGGCCGGATATGACTGATAGGGCTGATAAGTCGGATATGTCTGATAAGCCTTATAGGGCCGGTGAGCCGGATAGGACTGATATGTCGAATAGGGCGGATAAGACTGATAGGGCGGATAAGGCTTGCACGACCTATACGTCTTATAAGTCCTATGAGTCCTATCAATATTATTTGAAAAATCCTGAAAGCGCAGGAAACGCGATGATAGTTCTCATTAATCAAACAAATTATTTATTAGATCAGCAAATGAAAGCCGTGAGAAAACAAATGGAAGAAAAGGGAATTTCAAGCTTTTCCCATCAAGAAAAATTGCGCAGGATTTTAGAAGACAGGAAAAAGAAAAATGAAGAGTTCGATAAGTGGTTGAAAACCGTTGGACAAAATAAGTCAGAATAAGCTGGATAGGTCTGATAGGACAGATAAGTCTGAATAAGACGAATAGGTCTGGTAAGTCAGAATAAGTTGGATAAGCCTTATAAATCGCATATGTCCTATAGGACTTATAAGACATATAGGTCTGATAAGTCTAATAAGACCCATAAGTCCCTAAAGCCGGAATTTAAAAAAATGAAAAAAAGAAAAATACAATTTATCGCGCTACTGCTTGCAGGGTTTTGTATTGGCATAATTTCTTTTTTTACTGTTACCGAAGTATTCGCGCAGGTAAGAACCGCCGTGACCAATGGATTCGGCTATGCCGCAGGAATGGGTTTTGGTACGCGGGATTTGCGCACCATCATATTTACTATTGTTAATGTTATTTTGGGATTTTTAGCAATTGTCGCCGTATTGATTATCGCATACGGCGGATTGGTTTGGATGACCTCGCATGGCAATGAACAGCAGGTTGAAAAAGCAAAAAAAATTCTTATCAATGCCGTAATCGGACTGGTGGTTGTTTTTCTTTCCTATTCCATAGCGTTTTTTGTTTTCAATGTTTTGATGCGGGCGACGGGCGTGGTTCCGGGAGGAGGCGCTATTGCCTGTACGGCCGGCCTTGACGCTCCGATACCTTGTCCTGAAAGTCCAGCCGGATGTTCTTGGAATCGTTTTTGTAAAGACACAAATCCTGATTTTTATGGCGCTTGCGAAATGGATTTTGCAGACCCGGGATGTATCGCAAGCTGTACGGCGATAAATTTGACTCCGCCGCCTCCGGCTGATCCGCAAATCAGGAACAAGGTGATAGTTGCTGAATTAAATGCGGAAGTAGATAGGGGATCGGTTTTTGCCCCAGGTGTAAATAATTTTCAGGTAACAAGGCGGGTTGTAAGAGGAGATGGGCTCATTGGCGCTTTAGGAGATGTGTGCGCCACCAATCAGGAATGTCTATCGGATAAATGTACGGGAGTGGCTTGTGATGGGAATTTTGTCCAGGGAAATATTACCTATAGTCCAAATGGTAAATTTATCAGGTTTGCGCCAGTGGTTCCTTGCGGAGCGGAAAAATGTTTTAGCGCGTTTGCGACCTATGATGTGAAATTAATTAATGGGGTTGGAGGCATCCAGTGCACCAGTGGATCTACGCTTACATGCGGAGACTGTGTTACGACATTTACAACCGGCGATGCCATTGACATTACTTCACCTACAATAATGCTTGAACCTGCAAATATCTGCGAAGGTGCCGGAGGAATTCCGCCGAACAACATTCTTTCTGCAAAAGTGAAAGATGATAGCGGAGTAACACAGGTTGATTATTCAAGCACACTCGGCGTAATTGGTTTTGATGCTCCAATTCCAAATCCGGGAGTTGAAGTATTATCGCAGATAAATTGGTTTCCGCCTGTAGGAACTTTACCCACAAACCCAACGCTTTTGGTTACTGCAGTTGCGTTGGATGGAGACAGTCATACAGCATCTGCGCAAAGAAATTATACTATTTATAAAAATCATTGTTGTAACGGAATCCTTGATGGAAACGAGGAAGGCACGGATTGCGGAATCTTGTGACAATTTTTGGAAGAAATTTTGGAGCAAGGGGGCCCTTGAGCAGAGTTGAATTTGATAGTGATCCGTTGCCGGGCGCTGATGCTTCGGGGGCAGAGACGTGGGTTAATGCTCGAATCGCGGATTTTTTAGTTGCTTGCCCTGATGCGTGGAGTGACGACAGGATAATTGTTGAAGTTCCGAATTTGGGTGGTCTTGGGATACGAGGGCCTATTCGAGTAACAAAAGACGATGGAGGTATAGCGCTTATTGATTCAACCAATGATGTGTCGGTGGGAGAGAGAAAAATTTTAGATTTTAACGTAACAAATATTACTTTGCCGGGAATATGCCAAATTACTCCCGATGAAGGATTTTTTAAACAGCGGGTTAGCTTGGGCGGAATAAATTTTGACGCGCCGGATATTGATAATATACGTTTCGGCCCATTACCGGTTGCGCAGGGATTTATAATTGCAAGCGACAATACGATTAATAATATTGAAGTGCCGAATTTAGCTGCAAATACTATTGCATGGGTTACTGCAGGTATTGGGACTAGCAGAAGCAACGCTTTGCCTTTTAAGGTTACTTCCGGGGATAATCAGCCGATTATATATCGCTATACCCCATACCCAACAGATCCTGCGCCCAATAATCAGGGAGCGGTTGGCGATTACGTGACCATTATTGGAGCGAATTTTGGTACGGATGCGGGGAGAGTATTTTTTTCAAATGGAACTGATCCCGCTGATATTATTTTTCCAAATGAATGTCCAAAAAATTATTGGACAAATACAAGAATAATAGTGAAGGTTCCGGCAGGAGCAACTGATGGGTATATACGAGTAGTAAGAAACGATTTGAATTCAACTGATACGCGAATATCAGGATTATTAGATTTTGATATTGGCGGTAATCCAAAGCCTGGTATTTGTGCCTTAATGCCCGAAAGCGGGCCTGCTGGTATAACCGATGTTAAAATATACGGCGAACGGCTTGCTACGGCACAAAGAATCAAATTTTATAATGCTGCTGATTTAATCCCTGCTGATTTTAATATTGTCGGTGCTCATATTGAAGATGCTACTGTTCCAACTGAAGCGCAAACCGGCGATGTTTTTGTTTTTGATGGCGCTGCCAATAGGAGCAACGGATTTCCATTTACTGTAGGTGCGTGTATTAATAATAATTCTTGCGCTGATCCTGCTACTCAAGAATGTTGTTTGTCTGGTGAATTTGCAAAATCCTGCGTTCCCAAGGGCGAATGCTCGGGTATAAGAAACCGCGGTGCGTATCGCTGGTCGTTTGTTGCGGGAAATATGGGACCGCATGTTGTGTATGATTGCCAAAGGACAAATTCCTGTAAACAGATTTGTATTGCCGGAACCCCAAATTCAGGAAAGGCGTGCGCGCAAGATACTGACTGCGGAATCGATAACGCGGCAGTAGAAGAGTGTGGATCTCCTATATCAAGTCCTGCGCCTGATGCACGTCGGGATGGAAAAACAGATGCGGACAGGGATGGAGTTTTCGATGGCGTTCCCGTGAATTCTGTTATTACTGCCACGTTCAGCGAGGATATGAATGATGCGTCCATAACATATACGGGAAATATAAATGATAGCATTGTTGTCCACGAATGTTTAAATGGACCCGGCAACGATCCTGGAATAACGGTTCCATGCAATGCTGCCACATTGAATAATTTTACTTTAACTAATGGTCAAAAAATTTATAATGGAGCTAACGTTGATTATTTTGAGCTTGTGCCGCCTGCGAATTTGAATCCCGCGACCCCGGCCGTCAGAGATTTTAAACCCGATACGTGGTATCAGGTTGAATTGAAAGCAACCGATGATCCTAATGCTATGCGATCAGCAAAGGCGATTGAGCTCAATGGCAATAACGGACCAACATCCAATTATATATGGCGGTTTTATACAAGGGCGAATAACACTGCAGGAAATGTCGGATGTATTGATTGCCAGCCCAAAGTTCAGCTTGATGGTAGCGCTCATACATGGGCGTGGACAGTAGAGGATGCCGCTTTTGTTGATGCGGCAGAGTTGGCAGGCGGGTCAGTAACGGATGACATAAAGCAGGCTGTTGCGAAAGCGGAAACACAAGGACATTTTGTAAAAACAACAATAGAAACCGGACACGCAACACAATGCACAATAAAAGTTGATTTGACGACCCCTGTGGTGGAGGCGTATAAACCCAACTGCGGTTCGGCATGCGCAAACGCCGCAATGTATGTGAAATTTAATAAGGAAATGAAACACACGGATGTTGCTGCGTTTGATCATCTTAACGTCAATACGGTACTTCTTTATACATGCGGAGGCGATTATACTTGTACAACCATGCAAAGGCAGGCTATTACTGTACCAGTCTGTAACGACGTGGGTGGCAAGACCGAATGCACATTTTCCAATAACGAAACATATTCCGTAGGAGGCTCTATTTATAATTTTATTCCGGGAAACTATTATCGGGTTGTGCTTTTGAAATCCATACAATCCCTTGAGAATAAAAATCTTGGAAATTTAAATTTTAACGAACCGGGTGGAATTGCTGAACCCGATTCCTTTTCTTATCAATTTAAAGTTACAACTGATCCGACGCTTTGCGCCCTCAATAGTGTTGTCATAACACCGCAAAACGGACAAGTGCCCGTTGGATCAAGCCGGGTGTATACGGGAAATCCGTATTCAAAACCGGATAGATGCGAACCTTCTACCGGCCAATTATTAAATGCTTATAATTACGATTGGCAATGGAAAAATCCGCCCGATAATATTCCGGTGGGAACGCCAGTGGGTAATACGGCGTCTGTCACCCAAGTAGATACCTGCGGAAATGGTGTTCGGGAAAAGGGAGAGGATTGCGATCCTCCCAATGTCGCGAACGGTTGTAGTGTAAATTGTTTAAAAACAGGAACCTTAGCGGGAGAAAGTTGCGGAGATAACAGGGTTGGATTAGGTGAAGAATGCGATCCACCCGGAGCTTTATTATATTGTGCTAATGCAACATGCTTACATACTGGAAATAATAATTCGGTCGCTGATGTGTGTGGAAATGGAGATAAAACCGGTATGGAGGAATGCGATGACGGAAATAATACAAATAATGATGGTTGCAGTTCCACATGTGTTTTGGAAGGAACAATAGCAGGATTGGCAGTGTGCGGCGATGGTATTGTGGGTCCGGGTGAAGCCTGTGAAGTATGCTGGACAGGAGGCGCGTCAGCAAAAACTATAAGCGGTTCGTGTCCAAATAGTGATTTTGCAACAGGGCATGACGGACGGGTTAACCAAGCAGGATGCGCAACAAATTGTGCAACAGATCCTGCTTTTGCCGGCGTTGCGCGAAGATCTCCATATCCTGTATGTGGAAATGGAGTTGTAGAGATTGGCGAGGATTGCGATGATAACAATAAAGTAGCAAATGGCGGGTGCGGTGCTACATGCTTGAATGAGGGTCGTGCCGTTGATCTTTATACTCAAAGAGCTCAAGGACAATTCCAATTAGTAACGGGCGTAGAAAACGGCAAGGCAAACATTGAAACACGGGCGCAGAATTATGAAATTACATTCGGACCATGGGTTACCGGAAACACTCCAGCCATAATCGGCACGGGAATTCCGGGCGGAGGCGGTCTTGGGGAATTTCATATTGTTAGACATTATCCCAACGGCGGTGATATTTGTCAGAATATAAAAGTTATTCTTGTATTTAGTAAGGCGCCGGATCCAACAACAATTACATTTGAAACAGTTGCTAACGATGGATCTAACGTTGTTATAGATGGTCCGGGAGGAGATTATATAATCGCAGATAAAAATGCGCAAATTGAATATAATGGCAACCAGCTCGAGATAAGTCCCAATGGAGGCGATGTTTGGGGGCCTGGCAATTATACAATAACTATAAATAATCCGGCAAATATATTATCTATGGTAGATAGAAATCCGCTTGATTGTAATGGAAAATGTAATGACTGGACTTTTGAAATTGTAGAAAAGCTCTGTATTGCAAGAAAAGTTGATGTGACGGTGGATTCTAACCATACGGCATCCTCGTTTATCGTATCGCCCACCACTGCGAACGCAGAGCCTAATCAGTGGGTAAGCTATTACGCGCAGGTATTTGGTGAATATACAAAACCGGTT
>Ga0075915_104_pt1 | contig 33221 bp, 26 predicted proteins | sample RifGroA2_FD_68334 | JGI IMG/M metagenome (GOLD analysis project Ga0075915, IMG submission 68334) | Parcubacteria bacterium GW2011_GWA2_38_13
TCTGTGGTGTGGCGAGCTTGTCGAGCAGTGGCGGGGCTGGCTTCCTTATTGGGGGTTTTGCTCAAAAAAAGTTCGAACATCAATCAAAAAACACCGCCATTTAGAGGACAGAGAGGTTTATAATATCTAAAAAGTGATTTGGATACACAAGATTATAATTTATGATTTCAGATACTTTAAAAGGTGTAATTTTTGGTGGATTATTGGGACTTATTTCTGGTTGGGGAGGTTTATTTATACAATCTTATATAGATGAACTTCAGGACAAAGGAGTAGCTAAAGAGGAAATATACGCGGAAACTAGGGGAATCCAAGAGACTTTAAGGAATTCCCTTTATAATTTAATGGAAAGCAAGTTAGACGTCGATTATTGAACCTATAGGTTTAAAAATCTTACACCCACCGATCCAAAGGAGCATGACCAGCAAAATTTATCTGTAGAGCAATTTGAAAATGACAGAAATCAATTTAGTATCATTGTGGCAGATTTATATAGAGTGACAGGAAAGATTAGATCAATTTATAGATTAACAGATAAATTGAAAAGTGCAACCAATGATCTATTCTTAATCAATGAGCTATCATTTAAATATAAAAAGATTGATGAAAATAAAAAGCCTGCCATGACAGAATTAGATCAATGGCTATCAGAAGAAAGAGCTAGGGTCTTTTCGAATGCGAATGAACAAGTTGATGATAGATTCAAGTTACTTATTGAAGAATTGGAAAATCAGCTTCTTATAAATTAAGTGGTTCCTGACCAAGATGGAAACAATGCTTCTTTAATCAACCTCCCGAAAAACACTTAACGGTCTTCTTGATTGTAGTTGTCATCAGTTTGAGGCTTTGACGCTTAATATTTCAGTTTTGTGCGCATATCTCTATTTTATATGAAGAAACGATTGAATTTCGTTTTTTTATTGCTTTACATAGCAGTAAGCGAAATAAAATTAAAACAAATTACAAAAATTTTTTCGAAACGTTTGCGGTGGAATTAAAAAATATATTTAGCCGGTATTTCAGGCATTTTGATGCACAATGGATGCCCGATGGTTATATATTTCCATATATTGTGACATCAAAAAAATGTTTATGTTTGTAAGAAATTTATATTTAATGAGAAAGTTGGACATGATGATTATTCGTTTTTAAATATAGTCGCATTATTTTGGCTTTTATTATAAAATAATAAATAAAAGCCACGCTTTCACTCCGAAAGCTTTCGAGGCAATTATTTAAGTAATTAATTATAATACTATGAATAAGACAATAGTATCTCTGCTGGCTATGGGCTTTATTGTAGCCGGGTGCCAAACGCAGAATCTAAAAAATAATACGAATGCTATGAATATAAATAATAGTGTTCCAAAAGCAAGCGATGTTTCCGAACAGAAAGCGATACCGACTCCGGAATTTTCAAAAGCAGTTATGAAAACAAGTATGGGAAATATCACGGTTGAATTTTATGTAAAGGATGCGCCAGCAACTGTTAATAATTTTATCAAACTTGCCGGTGAGGGTTTCTATGACAACACAAAGTTTCATCGCGTAATCAGCAATTTTATGATTCAGGGTGGGGATCCGTTGTCAAAAGAGGCTGATAAAAAGATGTTTTGGGGCACCGGGGGGCCGGGGTATGAATTTGAGGATGAATTCAATTCAAATCTGCTTGTGAGCGGGACATTGGCTATGGCAAATTCCGGTCCGAATACCAACGGGAGCCAGTTTTTTATTGTTACTGCCGAATCAACACCTTGGCTTGACGGAAAACATACGAATTTTGGATACGTCGTGGAAGGAAAGGATATTGTTGAAAAAATAGGGAAAGCAGAAACGGACAGTAGCGATAGACCCATTCAGGATGTCACCATCCAAAGTATTGAGCTTATTAAGTAGGTTGTTTTTGTTGTTCTAGAAGTACGCATTACATGTAAATAAAAAACCTTCGGTGAAAACCGGAGGTTTTTGCGAAGTGAAATTATTTTCCTAATGTTTTTTCGCCCTTTTTCCAGGTCGCAGGACACTTCTCTCCTGTTTGAAGAGCTTCAACTACACGGAGAGTCTCGGGGATGCTTCTGCCCACTGAGCCATCAGAAACAAGTAAGTACCGTAATATTCCCTTAGGATCAATAATAAAGGTTCCTCTTTGCGCCGAACCTTCCTCGTCTAAAATATTAAATTTTTTTGCAAGCTCGTGGGTAGTGTCGCCGATTACGGGATACATGACTTTATGAAGCCGCGAGTCAACATCAAACCATGCCGTATGGCTATGCACGCTGTCAGTACTTGCGGAAACAATTTCGCAATTTATTTTTTTAAATTCTTCATAATAGTTTGCGAATTCTTCAATCTCCGTAGGACACACGAAAGTAAAGTCTCGCGGATAAAAGAAAAGAACGAGCCATTTGCCAGCATAGTCGGAAATCGATATCGTATTTTTTCCACCCCGATGATAACAGGGCATATTGCTAAAAACTGGAGATGGCTTGCCAATCTGTATGGCGTATGGTGATTCTTGGATCATATGTTTGTGTTTAGTTTTAGTATTGTCATAATACTCTATTTACAATATCTGCGCAAGATATCTTTATAAAAACAAAATAATCGCATTGACATTTTTTGTATTTCAAAGTATTATGCCCTCAGTTGGTGTGGGATATTTATTATTAATCCATAGAATATGATTAAAAAAATTTCTATAATACTTTTCGTATTTAGCTTTATTTTGGCAGGATGTGGCACCACGGATTTGACCAATTCAAACGAGAATACCAACAACGCCGACCAAGTTGAATCAGATGTGAATATAAATACCAACATAAACACCAATGCCAGCCCTGAACCTCAAACAACTCCAGCACAAGAAGAGGACTATATCTCATATACGAATAAAGCTATAGGATATTCGTTGCAGTATCCCAAACGTTGGTATTGGAGGCATTACATTCGCAACGAAATAGGGGACAGAGATTCTCTTGTTGATGATTATTTTATTGCGGATAGAGATAACGTCATTGATATTAAATCAGAAAATCTTGGGAGTATCGTTGTGGAAGTATCACGCCATGAATTAAAAGATTTTTTTTCCGGTATTGAAAACTTTGATAAAAAAGATGTAAAAGTCGGCGGAGCAGATGCTTCCCGCTACGAGGGGGTAAGAAGTGTTGACTCGGGAAAATCTCAAAAAATTATAGAATATCAGTTTGCAAAAGATGGAAAAACTTATCGGATAATCTATACGAAAGTGGATAGTACGCAAGGCGAAGAGCAAATTTTTGAAAAAATTGTTTCAAGCTTTGTATTGTAATTGTGATTATAATTTTTTATTCCAATATACTATGAGGACTTTCATACATTGGATTGTTGCCACTTTAGCAATAATTATAACTGCATATTTATTGCCGGGAACGAAAATTGACAGTTTTTTCGCAGCCATGGTGACTGCCTTGGTTCTTGGGTTAATCAATGCCGTCATTAGGCCGCTTTTTATTATTTTGACATTGCCGATTAACATCCTATCGTTAGGCCTTTTTACTTTCATAATCAACGCCGCCCTGGTGATGCTGACAGCTACGGTGGTGCCGGGTTTCCACGTGAAAAATTTTTGGTGGGCATTATTATTTAGTATGGTTTTATCAATAATAAATTATATTTTAAGCCAGATTGAAAAAGATCAAAATGTTATATGAAAAGCAAAACTATAACTAAAATTGAGGCGAATCCTTATATTGCAATAAAATTATTATACGCAGCGATTCAGGTTGCCACGGCGCTATTTTCATTGGTATTGATAATATTTTCTGTTATCAATATTGTCTTTGAGCTATTCTCTGCCGGATAATTATCATAAAATATTATGAAACTTTCCGCGCTATCAAAAGGATTTACTTTTATTGAAATTTTTATAACCATGGGTATTCTTGCTATTTTAGCCGGGATAGTTTTTTTTGTTTTTAATCCCGTACGCGGGTATCAGGTTGCCCGGGATGCGGAAAGGATGAATGTTGTGATCTCTTTAAGCGAGGCTTTGGCGCAATGCATTTTTGATAATAATGGCAAGATTCCCGAGGCAATCGCCGGAATGGTTGATGGCGCTTCCTATATTATCGGTTCGGATACGGAAGGCTGTGAAAAAAATTGCTCTATTGTTGAAACACAAAGCGAATGCTTTGATATATCGCAGGTTCGGTGCGTATTGGAAAAACCATTTGTGCCCGTATATATTTCAGATCTGCCCATAGACCCTGATACAAAAAAATGGAGTAAGGAAAAAATCGGATATTATATTTCAAAAACATCCGGCAATGATATTACTCTAGGCGCCTGCAATCCGGAGAAAAGCATAATAAAAGTTTTAAAAGAATTTTAGGATATGAAAATTCAGAAAAATCCGTCTTCGGATACTTTTATAATCATTTTATTTATTATAATTATTGTAGCTGCTCTTGGGGTCCGGCTGGTACTGTTTCTCCGGGGAGATGCAGTCGCGCCCGCAAATATCAATATGGCTATTTTGCAAAATGAAAAAGACAAAGATGACGAAATCGTTAAAAGAAATATTCAAGAATTTTCTCTCTTGAATGTTCAAGAAACATATGCGACGGGTACGGTGGCAATCCAGGACGAGGGTACTAAGAAAAATATTTATGTCCAGGCTACACTTGCGGATATAACGTCAAAATATTCGTATAGGGTATTGTTCTATGGCAAGGAGCTCAATGAATGGAAGAGTTTGGGTGTTTTAGAAAAAAATATTCTTGGTTTGTATGAATTAAAAAAAGAAATTACTCAAAGAGAAATGGATTATGATGAATTACGGGTGGCGCTTGTCTTTACAGATCGCAGCAGCACTACTCCCGGAATTACCATTCTTAAAAGAGAATTGCGTAATAATTGACACGCAAAAAATTTTATTCTATAATATTGTTACAATAAAATCTATGTTTTAAGGGATACGAAGTCCCTTCATATTGGTATGGAAAAAATTCAAATTATTTTTGTGTCTTAGCATATACACTAATTTTTCGTATGGGTTTATTTAAATTACAAGCGCCATTTTCGCCAAAGGGGGACCAGCCTAAGGCAATCCAAGAGCTGACGCGGGGATTTGAAAAATACAAACAGCAGACACTTTTGGGCGTGACCGGATCTGGAAAAACATTCACCGCGGCGCATGTTATACAAAACATTCAAAAGCCGGCGCTTATTTTGTCGCACAATAAAACGCTGGCGGCCCAACTGTATAATGAATTCACAGAATTTTTTCCCGAGAATAAAGTATGTTATTTTGTTTCTTATTATGACTATTATCAGCCGGAAAGTTATCTGCCCGCAAGCGATACGTATATTGAAAAAGATTCCATGATTAATGAAAAAATTGAACGCCTGCGCCTTGAGGCAGCAATTGCGCTTTTAACGCGCAAGGATGTTATTGTCGTGTCTTCTATTTCCTGTATTTACGGTTTCGGCCAGCCGAAAGATTTTGAAAAAGAAAGCATTGTGCTTAAGGTTCAAAGTTCATGGCCGTCTGGCACGCGCGGTCTTGCGAGAAAACTTATTGAAATGCAGTATGTGAGAAATGATATTGAATTAAAGTCGGGAAGATTTCGGGTGCGGGGCGAGATTGTGGACATTGTATTAGCTTCGGGCACAATGGTTATTCGCGCGCATTTTTTTGGCGATGAAATTGAAAAAATTCAGGAATTGCATCCGGTTTCGGGAAAAATAATCCGCGAGCACGCCTCGGTTATGATTTTTCCTGCCAAAGCGTTTGTTGTCCCGCAAGAAAGGCAAAAAATTGCCGTTGCTGGGATACGGGAAGAATTGAAAATGCGTCTGAAGGAGCTTGGCCCCATTGAAGCTTATCGCCTAAAACAAAGAACGCAATATGATCTTGAGATGATTGCTGAGCTTGGATACTGCAAGGGCATAGAAAACTATTCTCGCCACTTTGATCAAAGAGAACCCGGTAGCCATCCTTTTAATCTTTTGGATTATTTTCAATATACCAATAATGACGACTGGATGATGTTTATTGATGAAAGCCATGTCACTATGCCGCAAGCGCACGGGATGTATGTGGGAGATCAGTCAAGAAAAAAAAATCTTATTGACTACGGCTTTCGTTTGCCATCCGCTTATGACAACCGTCCCTTGAAATTTGAAGAATTTGAAAATTATTTGAAGCACGTTGTTTATGTGTCCGCAACGCCGGATGAATATGAATTGAAAAATTCAGGGCAAGTGGTAGAACAAATAATTCGTCCTACCGGCCTTGTGGATCCGGAAATTATTATAAAACCGCTGGAAGGGCAGGTACGTGATGCCATTGTTGAGGTAAAAAAAATAACGGCAAAGGGCTATCGGACGCTTATCACAACACTTACAAAACGCATGGCAGAAGATTTGTCTGTATATTTAAAAGAAGCAGGCGTTCGGGCAGAGTATCTCCACTCGGAAATAGATACAATCGAAAGAACGGAAATTTTAAAAAATTTGCGGCTGGGAAAATTTGATGTTCTTGTTGGAATAAACCTGTTGCGTGAGGGCTTGGATTTGCCCGAGGTCGCGCTTGTGATTATTTTAGATGCTGACAAAGAAGGATTTTTGCGGAATGCAAAAAGTTTAATTCAGACCATTGGCAGGGCGGCGAGAAATATACATTCAAAAGTTATTATGTATGCCGAGACAATGACGGGATCAATGCAAACAGCAATTCGTGAAACCAATCGCAGGAGAAAAATACAGATTGCGTATAATATAAAGCATAAAATTACCCCGCAAAGCATTGTGAAAGCGATTAAAGAAGAAGAGGTTGTGATAGTGCCCGGAGAATTGGGAAATGATCTTAAGATTGATGAGTTGATTATTGAGCTGGAAGCCGAGATGCACACGGTCGCAGAGAATTTAGATTTTGAAAGAGCTATTGAATTAAGGGAGAAAATTCAGAAATTAAAAAGTTCTTTAAAATAAAATTGAGAAATTAGGAAATTGTAGTTGTATATTTCCCCTCCTCGTGAGCCTGCCAGCCTTGGGCTGGGAGGGGTAGGGGAGGTTATAGTAACGTTTTATAACATTCAGCGCTACCATGATCCCCTCCTGCCCTCCCCCCTGCCTACCGGTCAGGCAGGCTCATGAGGGGGAGGATCAGATGCAATAATAATAAATAATTATTTTATGCCAGAAAAATTTATCATCATCAAAGGCGCGCGTGAGCACAATTTAAAAAATATTGATGTAAAAATTCCCATTGATAAAATCACGGTTATCACGGGATTATCAGGATCGGGAAAGTCGTCTTTGGCGTTTGATACCCTGTATGCCGAGGGGCAAAGAAGGTATGTGGAAAGTTTGTCCGCGTATGCGAGGCAGTTTTTGGGCGTAATGAATAAGCCCGATGTGGATAAAATTCAAGGACTTTCACCGGCAATTTCCATTGAACAAAAATCTGTTTCAAAAAATCCACGGTCAACGGTTGGAACTATCACCGAGATATACGATTATCTCCGGCTTTTGTACGCGCGCGTTGGCGTGCCTCATTGTCCGAATTGCGCAAAATTGATAACTCCTCAGTCAGCCGAAGAAATCGTGAAAATCGTTATGCAGGAAAAAATAGGAACAAAAATTCAAATATTCGCGCCGGTTGTGCGCTCAAGGAAGGGCACGTATGAAAATCTTTTAAAAGATTTTCATCTAAAAGGATTTGCTCGCGCGAGAATTGACGGAAAAATTATTGAATTGGAAAATTGGGAAAATATGAAGCTTGAAAAACAATACAAACATTCCATAGAGGTAATAATAGATAGGGTCGTGGCGAATAAGAGTATGGAAAGCCGTCTGAACGAAGCTGTTGAAACCGCTTTGGCATTGGCGCAAGGTTTGGTTGCGGTTGTAACAGGCGAGGGCAAGACGGTAAAAGAAAAAATATTTTCTCAGCACAATGCCTGCATTGTTTGCGGGGTATCTTTTGAAGATATGCAACCGCGGATGTTTTCATTTAATTCGCCCTTTGGCGCGTGTTCCGAATGTCATGGCCTGGGAGTTTCAAGAAAATTTTCCGAAAACACAGTAATACCGGATACAAGCATTTCTGTTATGGAAGGCGCCATAAAGCCATGGCAAAATATTATTGACAGCTGGCGCAAGCATCAGTTGGAGGGTTTGGCCCGGCATTATCATTTTGATTTATGGCAATCCTGGAAAGAATTGCCGGAGAAAATTAAAAGCATTTTGCTCTACGGATCAAGCGACGCAATAAATTTTCATTGGGAATCCCATAGCGGCGACACATCATCAGAATATAAAAGGCAGTTTGAAGGTGTTATTCCGCAATTGTACCGCTTGTATGAACAGACGGATTCGCAGTATCGGCGCGAAGAAATGGAAAAATTTATGCGAATAGGGCCTTGTGAAAAATGCCAGGGAAAGCGTTTGAAGCCGGAAGTATTGGCTGTTACCGTAAACAATAAAAATATTTGGGAAGCAACCGAATTGCCTATTATTGAATTGGAAAAATTTATTTCAACGCTTGAGCTTGGAAAAACGAAAAAAGAAATCGCGCAAGGCATTGTAAAAGAAATTCAAAACCGAACCAGATTTCTTGTTGATGTCGGGCTTGATTATCTCACGCTGTCGCGCGAGGCAGCGACTTTGGCCGGCGGAGAAGCGCAAAGAATACGTTTGGCAACGCAAATCGGATCTGAATTGCGCGGAGTTTTATATATTTTAGATGAGCCGTCCATAGGGCTTCACCAGCGCGACAACCAGAAGCTTATTTTAACGCTGAAAAAATTGCGCGATATCGGTAATACGGTCGTGGTCGTGGAACATGATGAAGAAACTATGAATGAGGCGGATTATATAATAGATCTCGGGCTCGGCGCCGGCATCCACGGCGGACACGTGATTTTTGAAGGAAAGCCCGAGGATATAAAAAAATCAAAAAAATCATTGACCGGGCAATATCTGTCTAAAACGCGCTGTATTGAAATTCCGCACAGACGTAAAAAAGCTTTTAAATTTTTAGAAATTATAGGCGCGAAAGAGCATAATCTGAAAAATATTGACGTGAAAATTCCTCTGGGAGTCTTCACGTGCGTGACGGGCGTTTCGGGATCGGGGAAAAGCACTCTTGTCAATGATATTATTTACAAAGCGCTGTATAAAATTTTTTGGGCATCAAGCGAATTGCCGGGAAAACATAAATCCATAAAAGGATACGGTGAGATAGATCAGGCAATTATTGTTGACCAGTCGCCGATCGGGCGCACGCCAAGATCAAACCCCGCGACGTATATAGGAGTGTTCAATTACGTCAGGGAATTATTTTCGTCAACTCGCGAAGCAAAGGCGCGCGGGTATAAGCCGGGAAGATTCAGTTTCAATGTGCCCGGAGGCAGGTGTGAGGAATGCGAGGGAGACGGAGTGAAAAAAATAGAAATGCATTTTTTGCCCGATATTTATATAACATGCGAAAAATGCAAAGGAACGCGTTTTAATGAAGAAACCCTTTCGGTGCAATTTAAAGAAAAAAATATTGCTGAAGTTTTAGCTATGACCGTTGAAGAGGCTCTTGATTATTTTAAAAATATTCCAAGGATACACAATAAGCTTCAAACGCTTTTTGATGTTGGTTTGGGATATATCGCCTTGGGGCAAAGTTCCACGACATTATCCGGAGGCGAAGCGCAAAGAATAAAATTAACAACCGAATTATCCCGCAAAGGAACAAAAAATATTTATATTCTTGATGAGCCGACAACCGGACTTCATTTTGAGGATGTGAAAAAACTTTTAACCGTAATTAACCGGCTTGTTGAAAAAGGGAATACCGTTTTAGTTATAGAGCACAATTTGGATGTTATAAAATCCGCTGATTGGGTGATTGATTTAGGACCGGAAGGAGGGGACAAGGGCGGGCGCGTGATTGCGGAAGGAAGCCCGGAAAAAATTGCCAAGTGCGCGAAATGGTCGTATACGGGAAAATATTTAAAAGAAGTTTTGAAAAAATAAATTTAAAAAAAGAAGCCTTGATTTTATCAAGGCTTCAGGCTTAGCTAGGCCGTGAGAACTTTGCTGAAAACAATATCCCATGTTTTTGTATCAATGGTAGCGAAAGATCTTTTTGGAATGCCGTTCATATCCACATCAAACGCGCCCGGATTGATGAGCGCCATTTTTCTGTTGACGTGGTAGAACTGGTGGTGAGAGTGCCCGAAGAGTGCGTAGCGCACGGTTCCAAATTTTTCTCGGATCCGATCTACAAGCTCAAACGGCATCACCTTTGTACGTTTGCCGGTAGCTGAAAAATCGCCCAAGATTTCATGTTTTAAAACCGTAGCGGCTTCGTCGCCATGCCTTAAGCGGTAGCGCTCAATGATATCAAGTATTTCCGCTTCCGTGGTTGGCGTCCCGAGATTGGATTTTAAAACATCAATGCCCAGGTAGTGATTGACATAGATGCGTAGTCCATTCAGTATCAGTACTTGCTGATCATTGTCATCAAGCACATGCCAATTTGCCGGCAGATTTTTTATAACATCGTTAGAAATATCCTCATTGATTCTTGTGCGAATGACATATAGGGGAAGATACCCAAGCGCTCTGTGCCCAAAATGGGCGTTGGAAAGATCTCCGCAATGGATAATGCATTCGCAGTGCCTTCTCCACGCTTCCCTGGAAATAAGAGCGAGTTCTCTTTCGTGGCAGTCGTGCGTATCTGATACAATAAATAATCTCATGTTTCACCTCAATTGTGGGAAATTACGTATTGTACGGTCGGCCAGTGCTTGCATCTATTCCGCACGGGCAAATCCCTTGGTCATCAAACACTTGATGGCACCTTGAGCATTGGTTGCCTTCGGGTGGCCATATATTTTGTTGCCAAGCAATTATTTTTGTTCCGCAGATTCTTTGCATAATCTCATCAATCCGATCCGGTTTCATACAGAATTCTGTCAATGGTACTATTACCACCTCGTTGCATTGCGCGCATCTCATCAGTCCCCGCGGCCTCTCCATTGTGCTCCAAAGCCCATCGCAATATGAACACATTCCAAGAGGTGTTTTTGAACAACTCATACTTTCACTCCTTATAAATGTTGAAAGAACTTACAAAATAACGCATATTTTATTATACATTATTATGAATAAAATGTCAATAAATTTAAGCTGTTACAATTTGCCCGGCAAGCCAGGTTGTTATATTTTCAAAGATAAAAATAACAATATTGTTTACGTCGGCAAGGCGAAAAATTTAAAAAAGCGTATAAGCTCGTACTTTCGCAAAGATATTGTTGATCCAAAAACACAAAAGCTTGTGGACGGGATAGATTCTTTGGATTTTATTATAACCCCGGATGAAATCGCAGCGCTTTTGCTTGAATCTAAGCTCATCAAGCAGCATAAGCCGAAATATAATATTATTTTAAAAGATGATAAGAGTTTTGCGTATATTAAAATAACAAACGAGGAATTTCCGCGAATTGTCGTGGTAAGGGAAAAAAATATTCTATGGGGTGAAAAAAATTTGTTCGGCCCGTATATATCCGGCAATGCGCGCAGAGAGACTGTCCGTCTTTTAAATAAAATTTTTCTTTTGCGCGTGTGTAAAAAATTGCCAAAACGCGCTTGTATTTTATATCATTTGCATCAATGTTCGGCGCCTTGCATAAAAAAAATCAGCAGAGATGAATATTTGGAAAATGTAAAAAAAGCAAAAATGGTTTTATCTGGGGAAACGGGCGAACTCATACGGATTTTGGGCAATGAGATGAAAAATTTTTCAAAAAATGAGCAATACGAATTGGCGAAAAATCGCAGAGACCAGATACTTGCGCTTGAATATATTTCTAAAAAACCCGGGATTGCATTGCGCAAGACCTATGATCAGGATGTTATAAATTATATTATTGATAAAGATGTTGTATTCCTTCAGCTTTTTAATATTCATAAAGGCGTGATTTCAAATCGAAATGATTTTGTCATTGAGAATAATGAATTAGGAATTATGAATCATGGTTTTTTGAAAAAATTTATTCAACAATATTATTTTTCCAATGCTATCCCGCAGGAAATTATTATTCCGAAAGATTTTAGTGAGAAAAATTTAATAGAAAAATATTTAAAAATATTGGCAAAAAGGAAAGTAAAAATTACTGTGCCGAAAGCCGGCAGTAAAATTCAGCTTCTTAATGTATTGAAAGAAAATATTATTTCCAAACACGAGCTTGGTGAAAAGAATTTGGTTGAACTTCGTGATACTTTATTATTACCCAATTATCCTTTAGTGATTGAATGTTTTGATGTCTCAAATCTTGGAAATCAAAATATTGTCGGGTCTATGGTGCAATTCAGGGAAGGGAAGCCGGATACAAGCAACTACCGCAGATTTAAAATAAAAACCGTGCAAGGGCAATCAGATTTTGATTCTATGAAAGAAATCGTGTACCGCCGTTATTATCGTTTAAAGATGGAAAAATCCCAGCTTCCTGATCTCGTGGTAATAGACGGAGGAAAGCCGCAGCTTACCGCAGCGCTTATGTCGTTGAAAGATCTTGGGCTTATAATCCCAACCATTGCCTTGGCAAAACAAGAGGAAGAAATTTATACTGCTGATGCAATGTTTCCAATACAACTTGCCAAAAATAATTCTGCGCTATTGATGCTTCAGCGCGTGCGAAATGAAGCGCACAGGTTTGCCATTCAATATCATAGGTTATTGCGAAGTAAAAAAATATTATAATTTTTTCCTGTGGATAAGTTATTTGCGTAGGGGGGGGGTAAAATGTGGTATAATAAATACATAATTTAAATAAATAATAAAAAAAATTATGGATAACCCACAACTTAAGGTAAAGACAAAAATTTCTAGTCCCGGTGTGATTGTCGCTCATGTGTTTATGATTACGCTTGCCGTGACAGTAGTCGCATTGCCGGGATTTTTTCTTGCCGCAGCTTCTTTTAGATTTAGTTTAACAAATACAAGCGCTCCGGCAACTTCTGTATCGCCGACCCCGGTAAAAACTCCGACCCCCACCCCGACGCTGATAGCCGGTAAAGTAAAGTTTTTGCGTGGTGATGCAAACAGCGATGGAAAAGTAAACATTTCTGATGCCATATATATTTTAAGAAATAAGAAATTATTAAGTACATTAAATAGGCCGGGTACGGCAATTGCCAAGGCAAATGCCGATCTTTTTTCTTGCCCCGAAAGCATGGACGTTGATAATAACGGCTTAATAAACGATGATGACGCGAAATATCTTTTAGCATTTCTTTTTCAAAACGGTAAAGCCCCTTCAGCGCCCGGCGCAACAGTTCTCGGAGTAGATCCGAAACCGGGAATATTCAGCTGCCGATGTTCTGATAATTCTTGTACCAAGGAAACAAAGGGTATGAATAATTTTGCCATGATACAGGGAGGCGGAGGCAGTATCGGAGACCCGGAATGCAATGACGGAGTAGATAATGACGGCGACGGCGGATGCGATTCAATGGGATGCACGGTTCGCGGAGTTCAATATCCGGCGGATCCTGATTGCGTGAATTCAGCATGGGATCAGGAAGACCCGCTATTACGTTCAAAAACCTTTGTAGAAATCAGCCAAGGAGATGACTCTCCGGGTCTTATTTCTTTGGGGGATATAAATAGTGACGGTAAAATGGAGATAATTAAAATTTCTCAGGCAAGCAGCTGCCTTATGGCTATTGATCCAATAACTGGCAGGGATTATTATGCACAAGCAAACCAATGGTGTGATCAAAGCAATCCATACGATAGGCCCATGGTGATTGATCTTTATAATCAGGCAGGGGGTAAGGTAATCGCCCTTAAAAGCAATGATATGATGAGCGGCGGACAATCAATAGTTTTATATGATGCCGCAAGCGGGAAGGCAAAATGCCGTTATACTCCGGCACAGTCTTTGGTCATGCCAATGAACGCTCCAATATATAATTATACCGCAGGGGATATTAATAAAGATGGGAAACAAGAACTTATTGTATTAACCGCACGCGATTTTGAAACCGGCGTATTCGGTAATCCTGATTATTCCGTTAAAAGATATATAAATATTGATGTAGTCGAACCGGTAGGATGTTCAAATATTCTAACTTTCAAAAGCCAAATGGTAGACTTTTATTCCCCTGAAGAAATACAGGATCCGCGGATGATGACAGTTGCTAATGTAGATAGCGATAACCGTTTAGATATTTTAGTATCAAACACTTCGGGCGTGGTGAAATATTCTTTACCTTCTAGTGGCGTTATGACAGAGCAATTTTTAATGATGAAAGATGCCTCGGGTAATACAATGCCAGCAGGTGGCGCAATACTGGGGGTAGCGGATTTCGATAGAGATTCAATGCAAGAATTTATTATCGGACAAGGGTGGGCGACGTCCAATGAACCGGTATACGCTGTAAAATATACTACTACGCAATTTTCTGATCAGTGGGGAGGATCCTATAACGTTCTTAGATTATTATGGAAGATTGATAATGTTTCTTCATGGTATGATTCTCGCATCGCTGATTTAGATAATAATGGCACCCTTGAATTGATTACAAACGACGGTAGTTTCATCAGTATATATAACACCTCTGTCGCAACGGGCGCAGCCATTACACCCATACAGGGTATGGAAACGAAAGGCGTAAATACTATGGTTATTGCTGACATGGATGGCGATGGCAGAAGAGACATTGTGACATTGGGATACGGGCTAGATCCTGAAGCGCCCATGTTCACCGGCAGCAAGATAATGGTATTTAACCTTTTGGGTGAAAAGATGGGCGAGCAATATCTTCCGGGTGATTCCATGAGTTTCAGTTTGTCAATTGCCGATATTGATAAAAACGGATTACTGGATATTGTTGTTGACGACGGGAACAGAATTTTTGTGACCGAGGTGAATTCATATTTTTATCAGGCAAAGCCAAGAGATGGCCATCCATGGAAATCGTATTTCTATAATTTCCAAAATTGGAATACTGCGAATTCTTGTACGGTAAATAGCGATTGTGCGTACTCATTGGCTTGCGGTACATATACGTGTGTAAATTATCAATGCGTTAGGAATTATAGTGCATGTCCTGCCACACCTGTTGGCGCAGCATTTATGCGCGGTGATGTTGATAAGGATGGAAAATACAGCATTAATGATCCGGTTACAATTCTTTCATATCTTTTCCAGGGGAAGCCAAGTTTAACATGTTTGGATGCCGCGGATGTTGATGATAACGGTAAAGTAGATATGAGTGATGCCGTCTACCTGCTTGGGTATCAATTTCTAAGCGATCCGTCGAGTCTCCCGGCTCCATTCAATGTTAAAGGCACTGATCCAACGCAAGACAATTTACCACCTTGCACATAAATAACAAAAGATGAATTACAAAAGCCCCGGGTTAGCCTCGGGGCTTTTTAGTTGAAAAATAAGAATATTTGTGTTATTGTATAAATAATTTTATGTTATATATAGTAGCCACGCCAATTGGAAATTTGTCAGATATAACTTTCCGCGCGATTGAAGTTTTAAAATCCGTTGATTTAATATTGTGCGAAGATACTCGCCAGACGAAAATATTACTTGATCGTTATTGTATTGTAAAACAGCTTGTAAGCTATCATCAGCATTCAAAAATAGAAAAAGTTGATTTTATTATCAGCGAATTAAAAAATGGAAAAAATATTGCGCTTGTGTCTGACGCAGGTACTCCGGGAATTTCCGATCCGGGCAATATGCTAGTCGAAGCGGCGGTGAAAGAGGGGATTCAAGTTGTTCCCATCCCGGGCCCAAGCGCGGTTGTAACAGCATTATCAGCTTCGGGCTTTCCAACAGACAATTTTATTTTTTACGGTTTTATGCCACACAAAAAAGGCAAAGAGACCTTGATAAAGAAAATTGCAGATAATGAAATGGTATCGGTTTTTTATGAATCCACGCATCGCATTATGAAAACCTTAGAGAAAATGAAAAATTTTTTGGAACCTGAAAGACAAATAGTTGTTTGCAGGGAACTGACAAAAAAATTTGAAACAATCTATAGGGGGACGGTTAGCGAAGTTTTGGAGAAATTATCAAAAGATAAAGTGTTAGGAGAGTTCGTGGTGATTATCAGGAACAAATAACTGGTTGTCATTGCGAGCGAAGCGAAGCAATCTACCATTTATTAGATTGCCACGTCGTCCTCGACTTCGTCGGGACTCCTCGCAATGACAAAATAATAATATGCCAAAATTCTATACAACAACCTCCATCCCATACGTAAACGCCCGGCCGCATCTGGGGCATGCTTTGGAATTTGTGCAAACCGATGTTTTGGCGCGGTACCATAAGCTATCGGGCGATGACACTTTTTTTCTCACCGGGGCAGATGAAAACAGTTTGAAAAATGTTCAGGCGGCCGAGGCTCTCAAAATATCAACAAAAGATCTCGTTGATAAAAATACAAAAATTTTCGCAGATCTTACAAAAGCGCTTAATATTTCCAACGACGATTTCATAAGAACGATTGAAAAAAAACATTTTGCCGGCGCGCAAAAACTTTGGTCTTTATGTAAAAAAGAAGATATATATAAGAAAAAATACAAAGGGCTGTATTGCGTGGGGTGCGAAGCTTTTTATCTGGAAAAGGATTTGGTGGGGGGCAAATGCCCGGAGCACAAAAAGCCGCTTGAAAGTGTGGAAGAAGAAAATTATTTTTTTAAACTTTCCAACTACCAAAAACAATTGGAAAAAATTATTGAATCAGATACTTATGAAATTGTTCCGAATTCACGCAAGAACGAGGTTTTAAGCTTCATCAGAATGGGGCTTGAAGATTTTTCTGTTTCACGTTCATTTGAGCGCGCGCATGGCTGGGGCGTGTCGGTGCCGGGTGATGAAAAGCAAATAATGTACGTTTGGTTTGACGCGCTTTCCAATTATATTACCGGGCTTGATTTCGCAACCAATGGCCATCGTTTTAAGCAATATTGGCCGTGCGATGTGCATGTGGTTGGCAAGGGCATAATTCGTTTTCACGCAGTATACTGGCCGGCCATGCTTTTGTCTGCCGGTGTGGATTTGCCGAAAAAACTTTTTGTACACGGATACATAAATATTGAAGGCGAAAAAATGTCAAAATCTTTGGGCAATGTTATTGATCCTTTAGAGCTTGTGGCAAAATACGGATGCGACCCTGTGCGATATTATCTCTTGCGCCATATTCATCCGGTTTTGGACAGTGATTTTGGTATAAAAAAGCTTGAAGACGCCTACACGGCTGATCTGGCAAACGGGCTGGGGAATTTAGTTTCGCGCGTTGCCGGGTTGATAGAGCAGAATAGTGTGAAGGTTAGTATCAAGTATCAAGTATCAAGTATCAAGTTTATGGATAAGTATATTGAGAACTTCCAATTTGACCAGGCGATGAAATTCATTTGGGAAAAAATTACCAAACTTGATGTGTATGTTTCAGAAAAAGAGCCCTGGGCTTTGGCAAAGGCAGGGAAGACCGAAGAGCTTGCAAAAGTTTTAAACGAAGCGTCAAATGGAATTTTTGAAGTGGCAAAACTTCTTGAGCCCTTCTTGCCCGATACTGCGAAAAAAATACAGGATGTTTTTGAAAAAGAGGAAATTAGAAAAGGAAGTCCGCTTTTTCCGCGGCTTGTTTAGATTGTAATCCTGAACGCAGTGAAGGATCTCGCGGATTACCATGGGATTCTTCGCCAGGGGCTCAGAATGACAGATAGAAAATAAATCAAAACTAATGGCAGAAGAAAAACAAAACAATAGTATTATTTTGCAGAATAAGCCGACGCATCTTTTTATTTTGGTTTGGTTAAAGACGGCTGTATTTGGATTTTTTGTATTTTTTATATTCTGCACATATCTTTTTATAAGCAATGGGCGTATAAGTTTATATATTATTAACGGGGCAATAGCGGAAACTGCCATGTTGCTTGTTGGTCTTTCCATGATCTTAAGCAGCGTTTCTTATTTTTGGAATTTCGCCGACAATACATTGATATATAGAAAATATCTTGGGGTCGGGGGCTTAATCTGTGGAATTATACATGCTCTGGTTATTCTATTATTTTTGGGAAATGAATTTCCTTTCCCCGGATATTTTTTAAATTATTGGATACCGATAAGCGCCGGGTTGCTTGCCATCATCCTTTTTATTTTTATTGTAATAATTTCCACAAAGAAAATGATAGCTCGAATTGGAGGACAGCGCTGGAGAAAGACTATCCGGTACGTGGGATATATCGGGTATGCATTTGTTATTATACATATATCCATGCAGAAATATCCTGAATGGATCGCGTGGATATCTGCGAAAAATTTTCAAACGCTTTTGCCATTAAGTATTTTTAACACTTTGTTTTTTTTCATAGTAATAATAATGCGCTTAGCGCTATGGCGCGCGCTTTTTAAAAAATCTATAAGACAGGGATCAGCAACTGGTAATCAGTAATCGGGAATTTATGGAACAAATAAAAAATTTTTGGGAATTGGAGGCTTGGAAGAAGGCAAATGTTCTGGCTATAGAAATTTATATATTGACAAAAAATTTCCCGTTGGAAGAGAAATACGGAATGATATCACAATTAAGAAGAGCCGCTACTTCGGTTGCGGCAAACATAGCAGAAGGATTTAGTAGATACCATTATAAGGATAAAATTAAATTTTATTATAATGGACGCGGGTCAGCTTCGGAAGTGCAGAGCTTTATTATTTTTTGTAAGGACATCGGATTTGTGGATGCCAAAAGAGCCCTTGAAATCGTTGGCAAATATAATGAAGAATTAAGGCTATTAAACGGTTTAATAAATTCAATTTCTAAACAAATAAGTTAGGAATCAGGGACCAGTAATCGGTAATCAGGAAAATTTTCTCGATTCCTGATTACTAGTTACTGATTACTGATCCCCAACTTACTGACCCCCAACACTATGTTTTTCACTATCCTCGATCTCATCCTTATACTCATCACTTTTATTTTTATTACCTATGGTTTTATCATGGGTTTGATTGAGGCGCTTGGAACGCTTGTAGGCATTGCCTTGGGTGCGTGGCTTGGCGGGATTTTTTATAAAGATACGGGCGATTGGCTTTCCTCGTTTATGTTTGGGCAAAAAAATGTTGCCTACGTAGTCGCATTTGTTTTGATTTACGTTGTATCCAGTAAAGCCATAGGAATTTTATTTTGGTTTCTCAATAAAATTTTTAAACTTATCGCGATTATTCCGTTTTTGAAAACCATCAATCGCGTGGCAGGCGCTACTTTAGGTTTAATTGAGGCGGCTTTAATGCTTGGAGTGATATTAATATTTTTATCCCATTTCCCTTTTTCCTCTTGGCTTACGGCCGAGCTTGCCAAATCGCAAATAGCTCTGTGGCTTATGGCAATCGCCAAAGTGCTTACGCCGCTTTTACCAAAGGTGCTTTTTCTACAATAATATGTTTTTTTTAAATAGGAATAAGATTTTAAGAAAAATTTTTCTAAAAATAGATAACAATAGAAAGAATGATATACTAAGAAAAATTGTTGTTTATCTGAAAAAAGAAGATAAAATTCTTGATTTAGGCTGCGGAAATTGCAATGTGTCAAAAGATTTAATCGGCAATGGTTATGATGTTACGCCGATTGATATTAAAAATAAAAGTTTTTTCAATGATATCGCACCAGTGATTTATGACGGGAAAAAATTGCCATACAATAATAATTATTTTGATATCGTTTTGGTAACAACGGTTTTGCATCACACGAAAGATCCCGTATCCGTGTTGGTTGAAGCTATGAGAGTTTCAAAGAGATTAATCGTAATGGAAGATCTTTACGAGAGCAGGGTTCAAAAATATTTGACATTTATTATGGATAGTTTAGTAAATTTTGAAATATTTGGACACCCCCATGGCAATAAAACTCAAAAAGAATGGAATGATATTTTTAAAAATTTAGGGTTAAAAATTTTAGATGTTAATACTCATAAATTTTGGAAATTTTTTATCACGCGTACATTTTATTTAGAAAAATAAATAAAAGCTGCAACAAAAAAAAGATTATTACGAAGAAATCATTTTTATTATTATTTTTTTAAAAATTTATGAAAAATTTTGAAACAGGCTCGCGGGAGCCGGAAGAAGAGATTCCGCTGCAAGAAGAGGCGGGAAAGTTGCAGGAAGGGCTTGGCAAAAAAGGTTTTATAGAAAAACATTTTTCCGAAGTTCAAACAAGAGAAGCGCCGTTAAGAGGCGCTAAAAATCCCGAACAAACAAGGGGCGAAACTTTTCGTTTTGAAAGAGGGCAAATTCTTAAAGCTTACAAAATTTTAAGAAAAGAAATAAGAGATGCCGAAGAAAATGGGGAAGACGCGGCTCCAAATAAAAATCTTTTAAAAGAAATTCGTAGCAGAGCGAAAATTTTAGAAATAAATCTTGATAAATTAGAAAGACAATATTATGAAAATGTTAAAATTGTTAATATAGAAACTGAATTCGGAAAATTTTCAGTTCCAGTCGTTGAGCTTGATTTAAGAAAAAAAGAAGAAGAAGGAGAAAAAGGGGAAAAAAAAGATGAAAGAATTCCTTATTTTTTATTAGGACCCGTTGCTACAAACTATCATCAATCAGCAGCGCTTTCAATGGGCTTGGCGTTGGAAGGAGAAAGGGTTTTGGTTCCAGCTTGGCCAGAGCAAGCAATGGTTGGTCGTCCTGATAATTTTGGCGAACTATTAAAACAGCAAGAAGGATTAAAGCTTCATAAAGAATATGCCAAACAAACAATACGACAAATGGATTTAGAAACGGTTAACCTTATGGGATATTCAATGGGTGGAGCAGTTTCTCTGGAATTAGCCCAAGACCCAGATTTTCAAGAATTACGGGATTTAATAATCGTAGAACCAGCCGGATTAGAGGAAAAAAGTCTTGCTGGAATTGGAAAAGATTTTGTGTTAAAGGAAGGCTTAATTAAAACTCTTCCTTATTCCGAGGCAATGATTAAAACCTTAAAACAAGGCAGTAGAGATGATACAGGAAGTTTAAAATTTCTTATACAAGACGGAAGAATTTTGGGAAAAAAACAATTTGACGCAGAAAAATTGGCGAATATACATCCGAAAGGCAGGTATCAATTATGGGTTGGTACAAAAAGCTCTATAACAGACGACAAAACAGCAGTAAGGATTTTTTTAGAAGCCGATGAACTTTGTAAACAAAAAGATCCCGAAGCAAACCCTGTTGAAATTCATATTGCAGAAGGTGGAACTCATGGCTGGCCGTCTCTTAATAGTCTTGGATTTTCAAGAATGTTAAAGCAAGAAAAGCCGAAAGAACAAATTTCAACTTTCAAAATTTCTGATTTAGAAAATTCAGCAATGGCAGGAATTTTAGAAGATATAAATCAATAAAAAAACTGTTTTTGGCAACCGGCTTAGAGGTAGTTTCTCAATAAAATTTTTAAACTCATCGCGATTATTCCGTTTTTGAAAACCATCAACCGTATAGCCGGTGCAGTTTTGGGATTGGTTGTGGCAACATTGATCCTTGGAGTGATATTAATATTTTTATCTCATTTTCCATTTTCCGACTGGCTAACAGCCGAGCTTGCCAAATCGCAAATAGCTCTGTGGCTTATGGCTATTGCAAAAGTGCTTACGCCGCTTCTTCCTAAAATTATTATAATTAAAATAATACTAAAAAATACTTACGGCTTATTATTTACGGCTTACAGCTGTTATGTGCATAACTTTATGCGCATTTTTTGTTATAATAAAGATATAAAATTATATTAAACATGCCATCTAAACCTCCTATTTATTCAGAAGTCAATACACGAACTGCTCTAAACACACAATTTGCTTTAGCGCTATCTTTTTTTGGCATTTCTTTTTTTGTTGCCATGGCAAGCTATACCATGAGTACGATTAACGGAAATGTTAATAATAGTAATGGCAATGTAAATGGGGGAACGCCAACACCAACCAAGACCCCTACACCGACACCTACGCCCACACCAACCCCATCCCCCGCTTGCTGTGAGCTGGATTGTCAGGCCATCCAGGGGATTGCAACCTTTGACGGTAAAACAAAAGTGAATAAATGCGTGCAGACAACAGCGGATCAATGCAGTTGTTTACGGCAGGCGACGATCTGCAGCGATGGTTCCCAAGGAGCAGGCGATGGTTTTAATTGTAAAAGCGCCACTCCTCATCCCGGTATGGAATGTAAAGAAGACCCGGCTGATAGTATAAAAAAATGCATGCAACCTCCTCCACCACCGCCTCCTGCCTGTTGCGAAATCACCTGCAAGCTTTTTAATTGGATGGCAGGATTTCCTCCCACTTTTACTACTTGCGTTTCAGCAACTCAAGATCAATGCAAGGATGATGCCATGTGTGAACAGCGGTATCAAACTAAATGTACCGCAGGATATGATGAGCCATCAGGTGATATGTATGAATTTTCCTCCTGCGCTTTTCATGCCAACATGGTTTGCGATGCTGAAAAAATTCCGCCAAAATGTATGGCTCCGCCTCTGCCCAAAACCGGCTGTTGTGAATATAAAGACAATGCAGGGGCGCCTCAATGCATGGAAAACCAGACTGAATTGGGATGCAAAAATCTTAACGGCGATTGGGATGGATTCTGCAATGCCTGTGATATAATCACCAATTCTTGCCGTGACGCGCTTTGTTGCCAAGCAGGCAACCGATGTTCACAAGTTTCCCAGGCGCAAGATTGCGCCAACCTTGGCGGTACGCCGTCTCGAGGCCAGTGCAACAATACCATGGGCAAGTGCGAAGAAACCGGCTGTTGCGACAATTTTGCCGATCCGAATAATAACCAAGATCATCAATTGTCAAAATCTGAATGTGATCAAAAATCGGGAGAGTGGCATCCCGCTACTCTTTATGACCACACCACGGCTTCTTGTGAAGAACTCGGCTGCTGCCAAGCCGGGATTGCGGCAGCTTCGCAATGTACTGATAGTTCAAAAGACAAATGCCCAAATAACTGGGTGCAAAACGCTGAGTGTAGCTATCCAACTGGCGAGTGCGTGCCAAGACCAGGCGACATAAAAATGAGTATTGATGCGATGCCCGATTCGGGTGATGAGGGGAATAAATATGTCCGCCCGACTACGGATCAAACCATAATATGTAGTGGCAGGGTGGAGAATTACAAAGGATGGAGCGTTGCATTATATATATCCGGGCTTAACGGCCAGCCGTTCACGCACGATTATGATGTTTGTAAATCAGGTAATGATCCGTGCAATTTTTCCATTTCCATCCCCGGCAGCGCTACTATTGCGGGGGATACGGTGCGCTGTACTCTCGATGCGTATGCCCCGGGTGATAATTACGAAACAACAAGTGATGATACAACGGTTCAAGTATGCGTGTATTTAGGAACCGGTACGGTGCCGAGAGAGACAGCATCAAATCAATTCATTGATGTTGTATTCCTCGGAAATAAATATGCTGATCCTGCCGATTACACCGCTTGGAAAAGTATTGCTTTGCGATATAAAAATGTGATTGCCGCCACGGATCCATTCAGCCAATATAATAATAAATTGCGATATTGGAGAATTGATACAAGTGGTCCGGGTGGAAGCGGGAATGATTTAGGATGTAAAAGCGACGGATATTGTGATAATCCTGCTTTGTTAAATCTTTTTGATGTATGTGATTTTGGTTACAATCGCGGTGTTGTTGTGCTGAATAATGATGATATGCTTGCGGGGGCAAGGGCATTCACGAAACAAAATTATATCGTCGTGCCCTCGAAAAAGAAAATTTTAAACATATTTACCCCCGAACACACCATGCTCCATGAATTTGGACATTTATTCGGTTTATCTGATGAATATTTTTCGGCGCGCGAGGGATGGAATGAACTGTTTGCTTTGAAAAGCAGCACATCAAATTGTTCCGTTGAAAACCTTACTGTCTCCACGGAACTAAATCCTTGCATAAAAGAAAAAGGCGGCGTCTTTGCTAACCCTCCAGGTCGTGGATGGTGCGATAGAGTGAATCAGGATCCAGTAGCCGATCCTTCTTGCGCTGGTCTGAGAATTAATAAAACGCCCGATGGCTATACTGATCCATCGTCAGAATGCCTCACTAAACAAGGATGCGTTGGCACGGCAGCACGATATTTTGATGCGTCATGTAAATTAAAAAATAATCCAAATGAATGCTGGAATACCCCAAACTGTCAATGGACATCGGTATGTTTTGATTATCACCAGAAGGTATGTATAAATAAATACGCTGACTATAATATTGGGATTAATTGTGATGCCGGTACGGGTTGCTACCCTGGTTGCGCATCTTTCCGCTCATCTATTGATTCAGTGATGAACAACCGCGGTAATACCTCATTGTTTAATGCGGTATCAAAAAAGATTATCGAAAATGGAATCCTCTGTGAAACTATGGGTGTTGCGCAATGCCCAATTATCCAACAGCCACCGACATATTCCGATCCGTTTTAGTTTTAAATATTATGCTTTTTGATTCTCACGCCCACATAAATTTTGAGTCTTTTGAAAATATTTGGAAAGAAGTTTTGGATGACTGCCAAAAAAATGATATTTGGGTGGTAAATATCGGTTCACAATTTCCGACTTCAAAACGAGCTGTTGAAATTGCCGAAGAATATGAAAAAGGAGTGTACGCATCCATCGGAGTCCATCCCATCCATTCTCATGAACAAGAGAATGCATTTGATTATAAAAAATTTGTTGATCTGATAACTGTAGGGGCGGGTCTTGTGCCCGCCCAAGATTCGGGCGACCACAAGGGTCGCCCCTACAATACGAATAAAATCGTTGCAATCGGCGAAACCGGCCTTGATTTTTTTCATAGCGCCAAATATTTTGAAATACAAAAGAAAACATTTATTGAACAGATAAATTTGGCAAAAGAATTTGATTTGTCGCTGATCATCCATGGGCGCAACAGCAAGGATGGCGCAATAAACTGTTATCAAGAGATTTATAAAATTATAAAAAAAGAAAAAGTAAAAAATGCCGTAGTGCATTGTTTCGGAGGAAACGCTGATGAGGCAAAACAATTTATGGGCTTAGGGTTGTATATCGGCGTCACCGGCATTGTCACTTTCAAGAATGCAAAAGAACTTCAGTCAATGGTTCGCGATGTCATACCTTTAGAAAAAATACTTATTGAAACCGATTCGCCGTACCTCGCGCCGGATCCGCACCGCGGAGAACAAAACAAACCGCAATACGTGGAATATGTTGCGCGAAAAATCGCTGAACTTAAAAATATTTCGTATGAAAAAGCGTGTGAAGTTTTATGCGCAAACGCACGGAAATTTTATAATGTTTAAAAAAAGCTCAATTATTTTTTTGTTGTTTTCTGTTAATTATGGTATAATATTACAATATAAAAAATATGAACATATTAAATTTCTTAAAAAAAGTTAATGTAAATATTATTCTCGTTGGATATTTTTTTGTTTATTTATTTGTATTTTCTTCTGGCACGGTATTTGCGGCGCGAACACCTGGCGCAACGGCATATTGGCCGATCAAAGAAAATGCCGGTTACATTATTTCTGATCAAGGGACGGCTCCAAAAATGGATCTCATTATTTTTAATGGAGGATCAAATCCAAACATTACCTTTTTACCGGGCTCTCTAAATGGAATTTTTTTTAATGACGCTTTTTTCAGTAATTTAACCCATCTTAGCGCTTCTACTGATAGTAAGATTGTGAATGCTATTAAAGCTGTTGGAAACACAGGATTTACTTTTGATGTCTGGTATAAGCCCTCTGATGTCTCTGCTACAGTTAATGCACCTATTATCGCGTCGTCACTTAATAATACTCTAATTAATTTTGCCATAATACAAGAAGGAAGAGATGTTGTATTTAAGGGCATCTCAAAAAAGAATTTATCTTCGCCCCCTGCTTATCAGGAAATTCATAGATGTGTGGATTGTTTATTGGCGGGCACACCTTATTATATAGGATTTTCTGCGAATACAAATAATACTATAAATTATAGAGTTATTCCCTCTGGAACCATTAACATCACAAATTCTCAATATAATGTGGGATTTGCTCCGGTCTACCTGGATTACGAGGAATGGGATGCATCCTGGCCGTTTCATGTTGGAAGTTATTGGCCGGTTGCTCCAAATATTGCTCCAGGTATGGGGGGGTTGATTAAGGGAGATATTTATCAACTAGCATTTTATAATAAGTCGTTAACACCTGAAGAAACGGCTAACAATTATTTCGCAGGATATAGAACCACTGATCTCGACGGGGATGGGCATGCTTCTACCGCGGATGGCGGCGAAGACTGCAACGATAGTAATGCAAATATTCATCCGGGGCTTGCAGATACTTGTGAGACACTTAATATTGATGATGATTGTAGTGGCACGGCAGATGAAGACGAACAGGTTAAAATATATTATCGTGATAACGATGGTGATACGTTTGGGAATACTTCCAATTCGGCAACGCAGTGTTTGAGTACAAGCTCAGAACCGACTAAATGGGTTTTAGATAATGCTGACTGTAACGACAATAACGCCTCTATCAAGCCTGGTGCTATAGAAATTTGTGATAATATTGATAATAATTGCAATGCCTCCATTGATGAGGGCTTTACGCAAACAACATATTATCTTGATAATGACGGTGACGGAAGGGGCGTTTGGAATGGTGTTCCACAGCAATATTGTACAGGAAGCCAGCCCGCAGGATGGGTTACAAATAATAATGATTGTGATGACAGCGATGTTGCCAGTACAAACGAACCTTGGTGTCATATAGGTGGGACGTGTATTCAAAATTTAGACCGTAATTCCGCAAACCAATGTCAACAATGTATGTCCGCCGTTTCTCACACAGCATGGCAGTCTATGCCACCAAACACTTCCTGTTCAGACGGTAATGCTTGTACTAACCCCGATACTTGTCAGGCAGGAGCGTGTTCTGCCGGAGCAGCCATTTCCTGTGCGGCTGCCACAGCCTGTAAAAATGCCAGCACCTGTAATATTGCAACGGGCGCGTGTTCAATACCCATCAACAAAGTAAATGGTACCGGCTGCTCAGACGGTAATGCTTGTACTAACCCCGATACTTGTCAGGCAGGATCATGCACCTCTGGAATCGCTATTATTTGCGCTTCGGCAACAGACTGTAAAAGTGCATCAGCTTGCAATACTGCAACGGGCGCATGTTCAGTGCCAATCAACAAAGCCAACGGCATAGTCTGTGGCGATTTGAATGCTGACGGCTGTTCCTATGATACCTGCAATGCCGGTATTTGTACGGCTGGCGTAACCCCACCCCCATCATGCGTAGACGGCAATGCCTGCACTCAAGATGTTTGCACGGACACTGCAAATCCAGACAAAACAAACTATTCCTGTGCCCACCCTGCGGCTGCGGGCAAATGCGTGATTGGAGGCACATGTTATGCCAATGGCGATAAAAATCCAGCAAATGATTGCCAGTACTGTAATACCGCCCTCGGCACTTCCGTATGGTCAAATTACGCTACGACGCAGATTTGCAACAAAGACTCTAACGGCTGCACCAAGGATGACAAGTGCAATGGCACAGGCACATGTGTTGCGGGAACAAATCAGGCCTGCGACGATTCCAAAACCTGCACCACAGATTCCTGCACGAACACGGGTACGGCAGCAAATCAATTTAATACATTCTCTTGCAGCAACCCAGTAAACGTAAATACCTGTTTAATCGCTGGCGTTTGTAAAAACGAAAACGATACCAATGGAACCAACACCTGCCAAATATGCAAATCAGCCTCAAGTAAGACTGCCTGGACCAACCAGCCAAACATCACGGCCTGCAACAAAGATTCCAACGGTTGTACTTTGAATGACAAATGCAGTGGGCTTAACCCAAGCACGTGCGTTGCTGGCGCGGCGCCAAACTGCGAAGAAACACCAGCCAATCTCTGCACGGCAGATGCTTGCACATCTACGGGCAATAATACTTATAATTGTACGCATGCAGCAGTTGCTGGCAAATGTGTGATTGGAGGCGTGTGTTATGCCAATGGCGATAAAAATCCTGTAAACGATTGCCAGTATTGTAATACAGCAGCCAACACTTTTGCCTGGTCCAATTATGCTGCAACACAAATCTGCAACAAAGATTCTAACGGCTGCACCAAGGATGACAAGTGCAATGGCACAGGTACATGTGTTGCGGGAACAAATCAGGCCTGCGACGATTCCAAAACCTGCACCACAGATTCCTGCACAAACACGGGTATGGCAGCAAATCAATTTAATACATTCTCTTGCAATAGCGTGTTTAATGGAGTCGGATGCTTTATAGCAAGCTCATGTTATGCGGCTAACGTCGTAAACCCGGGGAATAAATGCCAAATGTGTAATCCCGCAACCAACTCTACCGGCTGGACTCCAAAAAATTGTAATGATTTAAATGCCTGCACTTCCGATTCATGTAATCTTGGATCCGGAGCGTGTGTTAATACAAATACGGTAGTGTGTAATACTCCTCCCAATATAGCTCCCAATTCGGCACAATGTTATAATTCGCCGGGTACATGTACTCCTGCGACAGGCATTTGCAATTATACGCCGAAACCAAATACGGAAAGCTGCATTGATGGTTTGGTTTGCACAGAAAATGAAAAGTGCAATGGCGCTGGAAGCTGTTTGGGAACGCGTATTACCGTAGAATCAAATTGCGACGACGGCATTGATAATGATTGCGATGACAAATGCGATACAAGCGGATGCGCGGGTATGGCAGCAGATCTTCCGGATTGCAGTGACGTCAATAAGCCCGTCGCGGTTATTAGTACGCCATTTAATACAAAAAAAGGAAAAATAATTTTTGCTTTTGTGGGGACGTCAATTACTATTGATGCGTCATTAAGCAGAGATCCAAGACGGGAGGACATTGAATTCAGTTGGATTAAAAAAACCGTGTCAGATGTTACTTTGGCAGGCACAGATACTCAAAGAACCACATTATCAAATCTAACAAAAGAAGAAATTTTAGAAATTGAGCTTACTGTAAAAAATGAAAGCAAATTTACGGGAACAGATAGGGTATTTGTTGTTGTGAGCAAAGATTGCAGAAATTAGCCATTAATTTTTTATAAAAAACATCGGAATCATTCCGGTGTTTTTTTATATTTTCAATTACGGGCTACTTGTAAAAAGTTCGGATTTTCATTAAAATAACTATATACATAAACCAATGCAAAAATATCTTATTTTAGATAAATAATGTTTTTGCTTTTATATTTTATTCATAATTATATTAAATAATATATGTATTTATATCTTGTTTTTGTCATAATCGTGGGAATATTGGGTCTTGGTATGGCCTGGTTTCTCGCACGTTATATCCTTGCAAGCGACCAAGGAACGGATAAAATGAAAGAAATCGCTTTAGCAATACGCCAAGGCGCGGCAGCGTTTTTGAAACGGCAGTACACAACGATTTCAATTATTACCGGCATTGTCGCGGTGCTCATCTTTGGATTATATTTTTTTACGGGGAAATTAGATCTTGGAATAAAAACCGCCATTGCGTTTCTTCTTGGCGCAATATTTTCCGGAGCTGCCGGCTTTACCGGAATGTTTATTTCCGTACGTGCGAATTTGCGCACGGCTTCAGCTTCAACCCGAAGTTTGAACGAGGCGCTAGTAAAAGCGCTTCGCGGAGGCGCGGTGTCCGGAATTTTAGTTGTTGCTTTATCGCTTCTTGGAGTGACTGCACTTTTTATTATTTTCGGTGGGATGACCGATCCGGAAGTAGTGCCTCTTGAATTGGTTGGATTTGGTTTTGGCGCGTCACTGGTTGCACTTTTTGCCCAGCTTGGCGGAGGCATATATACCAAGGCCGCTGACGTTGGAGCTGATCTAGTAGGAAAAGTTGAGGCGGGAATACCGGAAGATGATATTAGAAACCCGGCAGTAGTCGCGGATTTGGTGGGGGATAACGTGGGCGATTGCGCAGGCCGAGGAGCTGATCTTTTTGAATCAACGGCTGCGGAAAATATCGGCGCTATGGTTTTGGGAATCGCGCTTTTTGGAACTTTTGGCATCGGCGGCATTATATTTCCTTTGGTCGCGCGCGCGTTCGGGCTTATTGCATCAATAATCGGAGTCTGGACTGTGAAAATAAAAAATGAAAACGAAGATCCTATGAAGGCGCTTAATCGCGGTTTTTATATTACCGCGTTTTTAGCAATGCTTGGGCTTGGATTATCAACATATTTGCTTTTAAATGCGCAATGGATATTATTTTCATTAGCCGGATTAGTCGGTATTGCAACAAGCGTTATATTTTTACTCATTACCCAATATTATACCGAGTATAGATATCGGCCGGTGAAAAGCATAGCCGAAGCATCGCAGACAGGGCCTGCTACAAATATTATCACAGGGTTTGCCGTAGGGCTTGAAAGTACCGCGCTACCGGTGGTTGTGATTTCCGGCGCCTTGCTTTTAGCATATTACATTGGTACAAAAACCGGTTTACCAAGCGGAGGTCTATACGGAACAGCGGTTGCAACCATGGGTATGTTGGCGCCTGCCGCGTATGTATTGGCAATGGACACATTTGGTCCGATTACGGATAACGCGGGTGGAATTATTGAAATGTCAGGAGCATCCGATGAAGTAAGGAAGCGAACAGACAGGCTTGATTCAGTGGGCAATACCACAAAAGCCCTGACTAAAGGATACGCGGTTGGATCAGCGGCATTGGCTGCATTTTTGCTTTTTTCAGCGTATATGGCAGACGCAAAACTTGATAGCATTGATTTGTCAAAACCGATTGTGTTCGTGGGCGGAATGCTTGGCGCAATGCTTGTGTTTTTATTTTCAGCCCTTGCTATACGGGCAGTTGGAAAAAGCGCGTATTATATTATTAATGAAGTGAGACGGCAATTTAAAGCAGACCCGGGCATTATGGCGGGCACCTCAAAGCCAGACTACACCCAATGCGTTGACATTGCGACGAAGGGCGCATTGAAAGAAATGGTGTTGCCGGGATTATTGGCGATTTTGGGTCCTACGATTATCGGTTATGTATTAGGCGCGGAAGCGGTCGGCGCGACATTAATGGTTGGAACCATTGCAGGTGTTTTAATGGCGCTACTTTTGAATAATGGAGGCGGAGCTTGGGATAATGCCAAAAAATATATTGAGGCAGGAAATCTCGGAGGCAAGGGATCGGATACGCATAAAGCAGCTGTGGTCGGCGATACAGTAGGAGATCCTTTCAAAGATACAGCAGGACCATCATTACATGTTTTGATAAAACTGCTTGCAACACTCACCCTTGTACTTGTACCCCTTTTCACACGATAAATAGAGTTTTTCATCACACAAAAAGCCGTTCAAATTATGAACGGCTTTTTCATTCCATCAGCGCGACATATCCTTTTATAATGCATTGCATTGTGCTAAAATAAAAAAGTCTTACATTCATATGCCTTTGGATATTTTGGATAATCTCAATGACGAACAAAAAAAAGCCGTTACTTTCAAGGACGGCCAGCTTTTGATTGTGGCCGGAGCCGGTACTGGAAAAACAACCGTTATCACCAAGCGCATAGCGCATTTTATTGAAAAAAAATACGCGAAAAGCAATGAAATTTTGGCCTTAACTTTTACTGAAAAAGCAGCCGGGGAAATGGCGGAGCGCCTGGATAGGATCCTACCGTACGGATATCTTGATTTATGGGTTCATACATTTCATTCTTTTTGCCAAAGAATTTTAGAATCATATGGCATTGAAATCGGCTTGCCGTATAATTTCAAACTTTTTAATGAAACACAGCAATGGATACTTATCTATAATAATTTTTCAAAATTCAAGCTTGATTACTATCGTCCGCTTGGCAATCCCACAAAATTTATCCACGCGCTTATAAGCCATTTTTCGCGCTTGAAAGACGAGGCCATAACGCCCGATGATTATTTGCGATATGCTGAGGATCTAAAATTAAATTCAGACTCTGTTCATTTTATCACGCAAATACTATCGCCCGAGGAGCAGGAAAATTTATCAAAAAAAGAAATCAAAGAAATGTGCAGTCAGGAGATGAAAAAAATACACGAGGTATCTGATAGCTATCATGTGTATCAGCAGCTGCTTTTGGAAAATAACGCGCTTGATTTCGGGGATCTTATAAATTATTGTCTGAAGCTTTTCAAGAATAGGCCAAAAATTTTAGCGCAATTCCGAGCGCAGTTTAAATATATTTTTGTTGATGAATTTCAGGACACAAACTGGGCGCAGTACGAATTAATTAAATTGTTATCCGCTCCGAAAAATAATTTGACCGTTGTCGGGGACGATGATCAATCTATCTATAAATTTAGGGGAGCTTCTATCAGTAATATTTTACAATTTAAAAAAGATTACCCAGAATAATAATCCAAACCGCCTTGAGGCAACATTGAAAGACGAAAAGGGTTTTTCTAAAAAGCTTGAAGCGAAAAATTCTGGATCTGGCGCCATCGCGTATCTTGAATTGGAATCGCAGGAAGATGAAATGGCTGCGGTTGTTAATACGATTTTAGAAATTAAAGATAGGGACAAAGATGCCACATGGTCTGATTTTGCCATATTGGTTCGAGCCAACAGCCACGCAGATGTTTTCAACTACGGATTATCGCAGGCTCATATTCCATATCTTTACTTTGCTTCCAAAGGATTGTACAACAAACCGATTGTTTTGGATATTTTGGCGTGGTTGAAACTATTGGATAATTACCACGAGAGCGCTTCATTATTTAGAATATTGTCTCTTCAAATTTTTGGCTTTACGCAAAAGGAGGTTGTTAATTTTAATTACTGGATTAAATATAAAGGCAAATCATTGTACCATGCGTTGGCGCAAGCCGCGGGGATTGAGGGGATAGGGGAAGATACGGTGAAAAAATCTCAGAGAGTTGTTTCAATTATTGAAAAGCATACAAGGTTTGTGTTGGAAAAAACCGTGAAAGAAATGGTTTTGATGTTTCTAGAAGATTCCGGATATTTAAAAGAAATAACCAAAATTGAGTCTGCGAAAACGCAAGAAATATTAAATCATCTTAACCAATTTTATAAAAAGATTTCTGATTTTGAGCTCAATACCCCCGACCCGTCCGTGAAAAATTTTTTGCATATTATGGATTTGGAATTACGCTCGGGCGAAGAAGGCGC
>Ga0075915_106_pt1 | contig 30878 bp, 29 predicted proteins | sample RifGroA2_FD_68334 | JGI IMG/M metagenome (GOLD analysis project Ga0075915, IMG submission 68334) | Parcubacteria bacterium GW2011_GWA2_38_13
GAAAGAAAAACTTTTTGGCGAATCGGACGCGTTGGGAAAAAAAATTAAATTAAAAAATAAAAGCTACCGCGTAGTTGGTGTTTTAAAACAAAAAGGCCAAGTGTCCTTTTTTAATTTTGATAAAATAGTAATCATTCCCTATACAACAGCGCAAAGCTATGTATTCGGCATCCACTTTATCCATAGAATCATAGCAAAAGCGCAAGATGACGCCAACATCAACGACACCATTGAGGATATACAAATCACACTGAGAAATAATCATAATATCACCAATCCCGAAAAAGACGATTTTTTTATTCAAACGCAGGAAAATATTGTAAAAAGCCTGGATGTTATCACAAATATTTTAACTCTATTCCTTGTTGCCGTGGCATCCATTTCGCTTATTGTGGGCGGAATAGGAATTATGAATATCATGCTTGTATCCGTCACCGAAAGAACGCGCGAAATAGGTTTGAGAAAAGCATTAGGAGCAACGCGAAAAAATATTCTTTCTCAATTTCTTTATGAAGCAATAACGCTTACATCTACCGGCGGTATAATAGGAATACTATTAGGAACCGCTCTTTCGCTTTTGGCAACTTTTGCAATCAGTTTTTATATGTCGTTATCATGGCAATTTACTTTTCCTATTCAGGCCGCAATCCTGGGCTTTATGGTATCCGCATTGGTCGGGCTATGTTTTGGCTTATATCCCGCCTTCAAGGCTTCTAAAAAAAGCCCCATTGAAGCGCTTCACTATGAATAAAATATATTTATGAAATTGCTGCATAGTATAAAAATTGCGTCTAAAAGTCTGATATCGCATAAAGCGCGGTCGTTTCTTACAATTTTAGGAATTGTCGTTGGCATCACTTCCATTATTTTAATATTGTCTTTAGGGCGCGGCGCGCAAAAACTTATTTTATCGGAAATTGAAACCATGGGATCAAATACGATATTTGTCTCGCCCGGCCGCGAACCCCAAGGTCCAAGCGATATGGCCGAAGCGTTCTCAAATACGCTCAAAGAAAAAGACGTCAAGGCGCTTTTAGTTAAATCAAACGCTCCCGCTATCAAAACGGTCATGCCCTTTGTCATAGGCGCTGACTCAATATATTATGGGAACGAATCGTATCGAATATCCATATATGGCGTAACCGAACATATGGCAAAACTTTTTAATATTAATGTGGAAGAAGGCGAATTCCTTACTGCAGATGATATACAAGATGAAACTGCTGTTGTGATTTTGGGAACCAAGGTGCGGGAAAAACTTTTTGGGCTTGATGATCCTATAGGAAAAAAAGTAAATATTAAAAATAAAAATTTTCGGGTAATCGGATTTCTCCCAAAAAAAGGCCAGGTGTCGGTGTTCAATCTTGACGACACGGTGCTTATGCCCTATACAACCGCGGAAAATTATCTTGGTATAAAGCGTTACGACAGCATAATTATTGAAGCTACATCAGAGAATGAAATAGCAAGAACCGTAAGAGATATTGAAATCACTCTTCGTGAGTCACACGATATTATTGATCCGACAAAAGATGATTTTTATGTTGACACGCAGGCAGATTTGCTTGAACGTCTGAATATTATTACCAATACCATGACGCTTCTTCTTATGTGCGTGGCGGCCATTTCCCTGATTGTGGGCGGAGTTGGAATTATGAATATCATGCTTGTGTCGGTAACGGAAAAAACACAGGAAGTGGGCCTGCGAAAATCCATGGGCGCCACCAATTCCAACATCTTAGTGCAATTTCTTTTTGAATCAGTGATACTCACAGGAATTGGAGGAGCTGTTGGAGTTTTTTTCGGCTGGCTTTTTTCGTTTTTGGCGTCTATAATTTTGAACGACTATGCCCCGGGATGGAAATTTAATTTCCCCCTGTCTGCCGTATCTCTTGGTTTTGGGGTATCGTTTCTTGTTGGTTTAATATTTGGAATTTATCCGGCCCGCAAAGCTTCCTTAAAAAGCCCGATCGAAGCCATGCGGTCTGAATAAAATTTCCAACCTGCCTTGCCGGCAGGCAGGTTCCCAATTCCCAATGAAATGCCTGAATGCCAAATAATTCTTTATCATTTATATAATTAAAAAAAAATTATGAAAAAAAATCAAGTATATTTTGCAGGCCCCATTCGTGGCGAAAGAATATTGCCTGAAACTTTAATAGAGCTCGCCAAATACATAAAAAATCATCTTGGCTATCCGATTCTGAATGATCATGTCGGCCAAAAGGATCCTATCGGATACCAGGCAAAAAAACTTGGCAAGCCAAAAGGCCAGGTGCTCCCGGCAGAAATTGAGCGGTACGACATAAGGCTTTTAGACAAGGCAACGCATTTCATTGCTGAAATTTCTTCAGGCTCAACCGGTACCGGCCGTGAAATTGAGTACGCGCGCACCAAAGGAAGTTTTGGAAAAATTCCGGCCAAAGTGCTTTGTCTATACGCAAAGGATCGTGAATTTTACGCATCGCCGTTTGTCCGCGGTATGACTCCGGCTGATTATCCCAATGTCACCATTAAATCTTACGAGGATTTGGAAGAAGCAAAACTTTTGATAAAAGAGTTTCTCATGTCATAATTTTTGTAATTAAAAAACTTGAAAAAATATTTTTTCAAGTTTTTTAATTGTCTTTTATTTCTTTCTCAGCACCGACTCAATTATCATATCCAAAAGCCTTGGAAAAGATATGCCTTCAAAAAGCGCTTCCTGTGGCAACAGGCTTGTTGGGGTCATTCCTGGTATGGTATTGGTTTCAAGAACATAAATATCGTCGTCCGATACTATCATGTCGGTACGCGACATTCCAGAACATCCCAAAATTGTATGCGCTTTTAGCGCTATGGCCTGAATTTTTTCTATAATTTCTTTTTCCATTCTTCTCCAAAATCCAAAACGCCGCACGTGACTTCTCGTCCGACAATAAAATCCTGCGCGATAATAATATTGCTATTAAAAAATGCCGATTCTATCGCTCCCTGTAAATCTTCCGGTTTTTTTACCATGCTTACTCCGACACTGGATCCGGAATCAGCGGGCTTAATAACGCACGGAATGCCAACGGATTCCAATAGCCCCTGGACGGTACCGTCTTCTCCGAACTTTCCGTGCATGGCTATAAGCGCCACGTCGATTTTATTTTCACTTGATTTCATCTGATCAATGACCCGGCCAGCTTCTATAATCGCTAAACTTTTTTCTCCTGCGGATTGATTTCCGGACACCGATTCTATATTATCCCGATCGGATAAAAGCCATTTCCCGTCCTTCCCTATGGTGACCGACGAAATAGCATATTTTTTTTATCCAATGAATTCAAAATTTGCTTTCCCGTGGAAAGCGACACCTCGTACTCATCCGAAGGCCCGCCCATAAGCACAATGATATTTATTTTTTTGTCCTGCATACAATAATTTAATGTATATGTTTATGATATATTTCAATCAGAATTATTATTATTAAAAGTACGACCCAAGACACAGCCATGGCCCAAAATGGCCAAGCCCAAGCATCTGAAAAACCATCAATCTGATACTGTAGAGGATACAAAGGGCTTACGGACCATTCGCCCGTATGGGAGAATAAATCAAAAAAAATGTGCGAACAATATGCCAATAAAGCCATCACAGGAAGTTTAAAATACTTTATAATGAAATAAATTACGATAAGCGCTAAAAAAATACTATGAAAAGCATCGCTTGCCGCTGACAAAAAATAATGAAACTCGCGAAATCCAATCCAATCAGTATCAAGCGCTATGCCAAAGGGTCTGCTATTGAAAATGCCCAAATAAATATAGGTAAATGCCGCCGGCGCGTCCGGCAATATGGAAAAAAAAATAATCCAAAAATTATTCATCTTTGAATTATTCGGCGATGACGCTATGGCTCGTCCGATTAATGCATGGCTGACGATATCCATACAAATATTTTATTTATTTACAATAAATTCTACCATCACATATATAATCCAAAAAATCAAAAGCAGATAGCCTTCTTTTTTTGAAAGCACGCGGCCCGAGCGCATAAATTTAAATAAAATAAAAGCAGCCGCAACCATAAAAAACCCAGTTACATATATTATCTTCATGGGAAAGTAAAAAGGACTTATCAGGGCTATTACTCCCACGACCAATGTTGCGTCAGCCAAAACGGTTCCCAATATATCGCCAACCGCCAAGCCATCGTCTTTTTTCCCAGCCGATTTTAAAGAAAAAAATAGCTCCGGCATTGTTGTTCCAAGTCCCACAATAAGCATTCCGATAAGGATTGGATTTATAGAAAAAATACTAGCTAATCTAAGCGCGGATTCAACAGTATAATGAGATCCAGCCAAAAGCATGATCATTGCGACAATAAGAAAAAAAATGTTTTTATATTCAAATTTTTTGTGACCTCTTGAAACCTGCGCGTGTTGGTTATTTTTAAATATAGCACAGTAAAAAACCACGCCAACCATTATCAAAATAATTCCTTCCAACTGTGAGAAATAGCCGTCAAAACCAAGTATGAGAGGCAATAAAAGAAAAAATGGGTATAGACGAAGATTTTTTAAAACCCTGCTTTCTATCTTTATCCCTCTTCCAACGGATATTATAATAATGGCAAAAACCAAGGTCAGATCAGCGACATTAGACCCAAGCAATGTGCCAAGCCCAAATGACGGCACACCCCGAAGAGCTGAATTTATGGATACCAATGTTTCAGGTAAAATTGAAATAAACGCAACAACGATGAAACCTATTATATATTTTGAAATACGAAAACTCTCCGCAAGCCTGGCTGAATATTTTGTTGCCAAAGTCGCGCCCTTAATAACAAAAAATAACGATGCAATAAATATAAAAAAATTTAGAGCCATGGTAAATAATATTTATTTTTATATTAGGCTTTTTCAATACATTTTATATCTCTAAACTGATACATTCTATTATATTCGGTAAATATGGACCTGGGCGGAATCGGACCGCCGCCTCTACAATGCGAATGTAGCGTAATACCACTTTACTACAGGCCCAAATTGCCCTCACTCTGAGTTGCACAGAGATCCTCGGCTTAGGAGTCCGTCGCTCTATCTTCTTGAGCTATGAGGGCGCTTGCCCGCTTTTGCGGGTATCTATTTTCACTGCCATTTGATAAAATAATAATAGATGATTTTTCTCTTTTTGTAAACAAAAATGTGATGCGAATCTACGAATAGCATGCGAATACGGCGAATAACAGTAGAAGGGGTTTACAAATTATTAAAAGTATGCTATGCTATAATGTTAATTACATTATATATTTATGCCTCAAATACCATTGGATGGATTGAATATAATAAAAAATGAGCCCGAAAAACCTTTAAAAAAATATATGAAGGGGGCTGAACCGTTTTTCCATAATGCCAATTCTGACATTGGTATTTTATTGCTTCATGGTTTTACGGCATCACCGTACCAATTCAAAGAACTCCGAGAAAAGCTTGCGCAGAAAAATATCACCACCTACGCGCCGGTAATCGCCGGCCACGGCACAACTCCGGAAGATTTAATGGCCACAACAATTGGCGACTGGATTGAATCCGCCCAAAACGCATATAATTTTTTAAAAGAAAAATCAAAATTTATTGTTATTATCGGCAGTTCATTCGGAGGCAACCTTGCTTATCATTTGGCTGTAAAAAATGATGATGCCCTTAAAGGAATAGTTTCGCTTGGAACTCCTGTATATTTACGCTGGCATAGAATTATCATAGCGAGAACTATTGTATACGGTTGGATGAAAAAATTCTATAAAAAACAAAGCGCCAATTACAAGCCAAGCTATACGGATGCTCCTGAAGTTGTATCGTATCCCGTAATTCCTATCTCAAGTTTAAAAAATTTATTAAATTTTCTAAAATATTTTACACTCCCTGGATTAAAAAATATTACAACCCCGACTCTTATCATCCAGGCCAACCAGGACCCGGTAGTGAATCCAAAAAGCGCGCAACATCTCCATCAATACCTTGGAAGCCAGCATAAAAAAGTATATTGGATGGAAGGAAATTTTCACGCGCTTGATGAGCCTTCTAAAAAACAAGAAATTTTTGATGTGATTTATACATTTATTGACGAAGTAACTAAAAAAAACGGCAATAATAATTTATGAAGCCAACCATACATCAGACAATCATAGAAGTTGCGCAAAAATATCCAAATAAAATCGCGCTATATTATAAAAAAGGAGGAAGCTATGTCGGCATAACCTATAAAGAACTTCGTAGGCAAATTTTTAATTTTTCAAGCACTCTTTTGGGGCTTGGCGTAGAGCGCGGCGACAGAGTTGCGATACTTTCATCTAACCGGCCGGAATGGGTTGTAAGCGATCTTTCTATTATGAATATCGGAGCCGTGGTGGTTCCGGTGCATGTTACTTTAAGCCCCAAACTCATCCAGCACATTCTTAATGATTCAGGATCAAGAATACTTATTATCAATAACCAGCTTCAGCTCAATAAGGTGCTTCTTATTGAAAAAGAAGTTCCCAGCCTTAAAAAAATCATATATATGGACATTGATAACCCCGATGTTCCAATTTCCAAGCCCTTGCTTTTTTGGGAAGATTGTATAAAAATTGGAAAAAAACAAGGATTAACTCCGAAATATGAGCCCCACCACAATGATATCGCAACTATTGTATATACATCCGGAACAACCGATAATCCCAAGGGTGTCATGCTTTCCCATTATAATATTTTATCCAACGTGCGCGCGGCCATTGATTATATTCCAATATTTAATAAAGATATATTTCTATCTTTTTTGCCGCTCTCCCATATACTGGAAAGAACCACGGGATACTACGCGCCGCTCTCCCGCGGCTGTTCTATAGCGTACGCGGAAAATATAAAAACATTGCCGCAAAATTTTAAAGAAATCCGTCCAACAATTCTTATTTCTGTTCCGCGAATATTTGAAAAATTGTTTGACGCTATCTGGGAACGGGTTAAAAAAGGCAATAAACATACGCGTGAATTTTTTGTCTGGGCGCTGAAACAAGATAGCCGCGGATGGAAGCATTGGATTTCCGATATTATAATTTTCAGAAAAATTCGCCGATCAATGGGCGGAAGGCTTCGGCTCACTTTTTCAGGAGGAGCTACACTGAATCCAAAACTCGCAAAATTTTATGATCGAATCGGCATAAAAATCTACGAAGGATATGGCTTAACTGAAACATCTCCGGTAGTAAGCGTAAACAGAGAGGGGAAAAAACGCCTTGGAAGCGTTGGGCAGCCATTGATGGGAGTTGATGTAAAAATTACGCCTGATAAAGAAATTCTTGTCCGCGGCCCGAATATTATGAAGGGATATTTTCAAAAAGAAGGCGCTACAAACCAAGCGCTGGATGAGTATGGCTGGTTCCACACGGGTGATCAAGGTTTTATAGACAGCGAAGGCTTTCTTTTTGTCATTGGACGAAGCAAGGACATGTTATGTTTATCAACAGGAAAAAATGTATGGCCTGAAGTGGTTGAAAACGCCCTCAACGGCGACCGTTATATAGCCCAATCCATGATTATAGGAAATAAACGGCCATACCTGACTGCCGTTGTCATTCCCCGCATTATTGAGCTTAAAGATTATGTGAAAGAAAAACACATCACATATGATGATCTTGATGAGCTTTTAGAAAAACCGGAGATTATTCAGCTTTATCGCGAAAGGATAGACCGCGCAACACAAGACTTTGCCATAAATGAAAAAATTGTTCGGTTTGTTTTAATAAAAAATGAATTCCAGCAAAAAAAAGATGAATTAACCCCGACATTAAAACTCCGGCGCGAAGTGATTTTCCATAAATATGAAAAAGAAATTGAAAAAATGTACCAGAAGAGTTAGGTTTTAGGTGATAGGTTATAGCTTATAGAGGCGGGGGAAACCCGCCTTTTATAAATTATTTTTTTGCACGCACCCGCTTGCAAAAATTTATTATGTCAGATATAATTTGAAAGTGTTTTGGTTCTTTGGCAAGCAGAATACGGAAGGAGCATTATATGCCAAATGTATTTCATCCGCTGGAAAATGATCGTTTGAAAAAAAAATCAACAAGTGCAACCGCGATTGTAACTATTGTAGCAATTATAATCGTCCTTGGAGCGCTTGCCTATTTCTGCTTCTTCTGATAAAAAAAATTCCCCCGTGGACATGCCCAAGGGGGATTTATTCTTAAATTAAATTGACAAACTTTTTATTATTCAGTAGAATGATTCATTGTCGGTTCTTTAAAACTAGGCATAAAAAACAAAGGAGGTAGACGGTGTTTGATGTATCGCATCAAAGGGTGATTCATATTCACTCAAATGGCAAGCCGCACAGAGTACATCCGATAAAGCATTTTCCTACGTCCGTTCTTGTAGAACCGAATAGCGGAAAATTTTTCATGTCGTACACGAAAACGCATCCCGACCTTGGAAGATTTGAGAACAGAATGTATTGATATCAATGTCCACGCTGGCACGATATCGGCCGCGGACAACGGCGCGATTGCCCAAGCCAAAAAATCCATGGCAAAAATTCTCGAACGGCTTGAAAACGCAAAAACCATTGAGCTGAAAGAGGCAAATGAGCAGCTGGAATGCGCCATAGTTTTCCGAGATTCCAAAAACCGGCTCAATGTCGGGGTTGTGTGCGCGCGCCTTGTTGCTGCGCGAAACCGTCTCAAAGAGCGGATGGAAAATATTTTGTATTGGCTCAACCGGTATTCGGAATGGAGCGAAGCAATTTCCATTTTCCTTGCATTTCATCGCAGATACCTGCCCCGCTTGGAAACCCGGCTCGCAGAACTGCACCGCGATGTCCTGGAACTTGAATTTCGCAGAAGCAATACCGATAGAATTGTTCGTTTCATTGAACGCATAATTACTGAAATTCAAAATCTGAAATTCCTCGGCGGTTGGCGCAATTGGGCGCTACAGTGCACGAAAGATCTGAATATGGCAATTCAATTCGTGCGTGAGGGGGCAACAGATGCTGCCGCCCAATCACTGAGAAAAGTCATACAGGCGACACAGCTTAAACTCATCCAATATGAAATTCATGAATTGCTCATGCAAATAGATTTGGATCAGATAGAAAAAATACAAAATGCTCCCGATCACATCAAAGCTATCCAAGCCATAGAAAAAACTCTGGATTCCATTGATGAAACTGATTTTCGCACCCCGGTCATAGACAAATTGCGAGAAAAGCTCTCGGCAGCGGCCGCGCTCCTTGCAAAAAATATGAAACCAAAAGACAAAAAAGAAATGAAGGATTATCTTCGTTTCGCATATCAGATGATCTGATGGTTCGTACGGCGCTTGGAAAAAACCAAGCGCTTTTTTTTGACTTTTTTCATATTTTTTGCTAATATTTTGTAATATTTATTTGCACTTTAAATTCCAAAAAAAGGAGTATATAATATGCCAAGCCAATTAAGCGCGATACTGCTATATACCGTACTTTTTATTACCCTGGCTGGAATCTTTTCTATTGTCCTAAGTCGCCTTGAAAAAACCAAACAAAAAAATATTGTTATCCTGCCTCTAAAACCGCCAAGACCCCCGGCAATATCTCATACCATGGCATTGCTAAAACCAAAACCGCCCGTACAATCGGCTCATGCCAAACCGCCTATTGGCGAATAATGGCATACAAGCGCTCGAAAAATTTTCGTGCGCTTTTTTTATTTTTCCCCTCTCCCTTGGTGGGAGAGGGCAGGGAGAGGGGGATTGCCACTACAAAAAAATAAAAAAATTTGCTATGATACAAACAATATAATGCATGCATGTATGACATCAAAAAAACAATTTTGGTTATCCTTTTTTATCATTCTTGCATTGGCGATGATAACACGGCTTATTTTTCTTGATCTTCGGCCGCTTCATCACGATGAGGGCAATAATTATTTTTTTACCCAGCAGATTTTTGAAACAGGCAAATACATATATAACCCGCTGAATTACCACGGGCCTTTGTATTTTTTTGCCATTTTCATTTCATTTCTCGCGCTTGGAATTTCGGAATTTTCCCTGCGCCTTCCGGCCGCCATTTTCGGCATCCTTGCCATTCTTACGCCATTCGTTTTCATAAAGGGCAATAATAAGAAATGGATCTTCCCATCGCTTTTTCTCATCGCGTCGCCCTCGTTTATGTATTATTCAAGATACTCCATACATGAATCAGCGCTTGTGCTATTCAGTATTTTTCTGGTAATTATCACAACACGTTTTTTAGAAGAAAAAAAATTAGTATACCTGCCGTATATCGGGCTTGCAACGGCTCTTATTTTCGCGACAAAAGAAACCGGCATACTTTCCATAGCAATTGTCTTTTTTATTTGTATTTTGAATTTCAAAAATCTCCGGCGAATGGAATGGAAAAAAAATTATATCATGATCCTTGGCGCCGTTTATGCATTTTTGATTTTGTACATTGCGTTTTTTACATGGTTTTTTATGGATATCCATGGCATTGTCAGGTCATTTGAGGCGTATGTGCCGTGGATGCAAAGAAGTGTGAGTGAAACAGGGCACATTAAGCCTTTTTATTATTATATAAAACTCATTACGCTTTACGAGGCGCCACTTCTTGTTATATCGCTATGCGGGCTTGCAATGTATTTTTTTACTAAAACAAAAAATGCTTATATAAAAAATTTTTCCATATACACAATCTTGCTCTTATTACTGTATAACTTTATACCATACAAAATGCCGTGGATCGTAATTAATATTACAGCCCCCCTATGCATTATCGCGGGGCTTATTATTGAAAACATTTCCAATAAAAAAATAAGGGCATCTTTAGGAGCCTTATCCATTATCACTCTTTTAGGATTTTCAGTGTATCTTAATTTTATGCGCCCGTGGCAGGAAGATAATCTTTACGCCTATGTGCATACATACGCAAGTGCGATTTCAATGGTTAAAGAAATTAATTCCATATATACGAATGATTCAAAAATCCTCATAGCTTCAAAAGAATACTGGCCTTTGCCGTTTTATTTCCATAAAAAAGCCGTGCAGTACCAAAACGATGTAACATCTCTACGTATACAAGATTATCCTGATTTTAATATTTTTATTATACAGGATGACATTTTCACCAAATCCGAATTTCCCGAAGGATATTTTTCAAAAAAATATGAGTTGCGCTCAGGAGCAACCCTATACCTTGTTGCTAAAAAAACTTTCGAGAATGTTGAAAAAAACTAAACGTTTATAAATTGCATTTCCAGTAGCCATTAGCATCTATTATTTGCTCTATGGTAACAGTTTGAATTTTTGCGGAAATTGTATTTCCGGCAATTTTTGGATCATCCGGCACAATGTAATAAACAGGCGCTATTACCTGATACGGCAAAAGACCCATCAGATACATATCAAGCGCTGCAAAGGGTTTTTCTTGGGAATTATCCATGAGCGATGTTAGGGACGTAAATGTCCCGTTTTTATTTTCCTGCCAGCCGCTTCCGCCCAAAGGAGAAATAAATCCCGCGTAAAAACTCCAATGCAATTCGTCCGGTTTTCGCAAAAGAGAAGAATCCATTTCACCCTTTTCGTTTTTAAATTGTATAGAGCCGCTCCACTGGTGAAGCATTTCATGCAAAAGTATATTCATAACGCGCGTAGAGCCCCGGGGATCGGAAAAATCATAATCATTAATATTATTCATCACAATTATCCCTTTCAGTTTTCCTTGGGATCCGTATATTTCATCCGCCTCAAGCATATTCATCCCTATTCCCTCAACCCTGCTTGATACTTGGGTAAAATGAGCCTGTTCGTCATTATTTATTTTAAAATCACCAAATATTACTAAAAAATCAAATATATCCGGCCGGGTTTCATAAAATGTCTGGGCAATTTCATCAAGCGCCAAATTCGCGACCTTATCATTTTTATTAATAAAATACCCATCTTCTTTGAGCGTTGCCACCGGATACGCTGTATCAATGGATGATAATTTATTTGTAGCCCAAGAAAAATATTGCGGAAACGCTTCCTGGACATATTGTATTTTTTCCACTTCTTCATATGAAGGCGAAGACGCGTTTGATAAAAATATAAATCCCGCTTTCAATTTTTTATTTTCGCAATCGTAATTCCTTGTCTTTGGTCGTAAAAAAATATTATTAATGTTATCATCAACGCCCGTTATGGGTCTCTTACGGCTGTAATATAAAGCATTGCCATAAACAACATCATTAAGAGAATAACCATTTTTAAGTATTGCCTCAATATTTTCAAATGGACGGATTATATTATCCGTTTTCCAATAGTATCCGGGCTCAGAGTTTATTTTATAAATTATGCTATCGGGAATATCATATGAATTTTTGATAGAATCGCCGATAGTATAATTTTCAAAAAATACTTCGGGAATATCAACGATTTTCTTTTCCCAATTCTTCCCGTATATATCCATCGCGACCGCGTAATCATCTATATGGCGCAACACCCCTCCTTCTTCCACCGCGTATACGCTTGGATTACTGGGCACCTTGATAAGGTGGGTCCCCGGTCGTATCGTGACATTTTTTCCCAAAGGAACTTGCGAGATAAATTCATCCGACATGGTAACAATTTTAGAAAAATCATCTCCGTACCAGCTTTTATAGGTAATAAAATTTGGAAAAGCGTGGCGCGATTTATCACCATTGAGAAAGTATACTGCGGGACTATTCTTAGATTTTACAAGCTGAATAGAAGCATGGGCTGTCGGGATCATGGCAACAAAAAAAAGAAAGCCAAAAAATAACAATAACCTTCTTTTCATAAAATATAAATTAATAAATAATAAATCACGAAATAAGTTATACTTAATTCTTAACCTGCCTGCCGGCAGGCAGGTTCATAATTCTTGATTCTCTATACTATTTCAATTCCTTCTCCTGTTTTACAATTAACGAATAGGTCTCTTTATCTAAAATGTAAAGCCTGCCAGCTGAATTTTTTATCCAATAAAAATTCCCCTGGTCATCCATTTTCGCAAGCTCAAGTATGGTCGGGGTTGTAGACGCGGTTATTTCAATTTTTGTGTCAAAATCGGAAAATGTGCTAGTCTCATCCGGTATTTGCGCTGCGGTAATTTTTGTAACTCTATTAAGCAGATCATCGATTTTCGCCTGGTTCGCCCATCGCCCGTTCACTCTGTACGCATCGCCCGACTTGGTGATTTCTGTTTTAAAATCTTTCGTAGTTATACCCACCTTTTGCACAAGCGCCTTATCGGCCTTTTCCACCAAAAGGCTTACCCACTGGTTTGCCAAAACCGACGGCTTGAAATTATTTAAAACAAATATTCTTTTTTCATCCTGCCTGAGGAGATACACAACCCCGGTATTGATATTCTTTGTCCCTAAGATAATCTTTCCTAACACCTTGTCGTTATTTTTTAAAATAAATATTTCATTCGTATCATCATCCAAACCGTATTCTTTAATATCACCCATATTTATTGAAGCAACCGATGCCAATATTCCGTCTTCAAGGCTCGTGATAAAATCCAAAATTTCATTTTCAAGCGTGGGATAACCCCTCATAACCCATGTAGTATCTTGTTTTTGAATATCAAAAGTATTTCCCGGAATTTTAATATTAACATTATTTATCTCATCAACACTGAAATTTATTAATTTTTTATTTTCAACAATTTCCATGGCAACTCTACCGTCCCTATATTTTTGCCAGCCATAGAGTGCCGCAAGAACCAAAAAAATCGCAATAAGAGTATAAGTATTTTTCTTATTCATATGAAATGTTAATAGTAAAAATTTATATAAATTTAAACGTAGCGTTCCCGCGCTTTTTTACCATCGTGCCTGCGCTTAAAATACGCGACACCTCCCACCAAAAGCGATAAAACCGCGCCTGCCAAAATATTTCCGTATTTAATATACGATGCGTTTTGCTCTGTCACGGGATTCAATGGACGATTGGCAAGATTTCGCGAACGTATATCCACAAGCGCGTCTCCCTGAGCCAATACATCAATGGCATTCGCGAATAAAATAAAATTCTCAGACAGCGTCTGCATGGAATTTATAAGATATTTCATATAATCTACATTTAAAAATCTGTTGGATGAAATGACAAATATATTTCCCGCAACCATATCTGGAATAAAATCATTTGGCGCAGCATCTTTTCCCGGAATTGATTTTCCCTTAAAAGCGCTGTCAATCGCGCCTGTGATAAGCACCGCGAGCGTGTGTTCTTTTTTATTAGTGGCCGGCATTTTATTAATCTGATCGGGGGACAATATGGCGTTATTCCCGTCTATGGCAAATGATTCTCCGGATGTTTTGACCAATTCAACGATTTTTGTTTCAGCATTTCTTTTTGCCACCGTAAGCGAGCTTGGAAAAGGGAATGACATGGAAAAAAGCTTTCCGCTGATAACATTTTCTTTGCTAAAACCGTCATGCATAATGACCGGAAATGCCGGGTACTTCATAAGCAATCCTCCTCCATTGTCGCTTGAGCGGAAAGGCAAAAACGCGTTGGAGTACGGATCAAGCACTACATCGGAATTCACTTTTACTCCGTACGCTTCCAAAAGCGAATTCAGGCTCAAATTTCCCGGAGTTGCCATAAGATAATCGTCATTGATATCTACGCCATCCATTAAAATTGCCAGCTTTCCGCCTCTCATAACAAATTGATCCAATGCGTATTTTTCAATTTCGGAAAAATCTTTTTTTGGCCCCGCGATAATCAATACATCGTAAGAATCCGGAATTGCCACAAGATTGGTCGTAGCAATGTCTTTTACGTCATACTCTTTTTTCAAAGCCTCCTGAATGTCGGCAAGTAATGTTTCGTCGTGACCCGAAACTATGCCTATGGACGGCACTTTCTCGCGCGTCAGTTTATTTATACCCGCGATGATTTCATATTCCAAATTGCTGATATCGGTTATCTCCGGAATTGCTATGGAGGCATCTTCATAGGCAATGGCAATGCCGGCGAAATAAAGTTTTATGGCTATTTCTGTCTGCTTTGAAAGACCGCCCTGCAACGGGACAATTCCATATGACATCGCCTCCTGGGTCAGGGTATCGTTTCCGGTTGGATTAATTTTTTCAATAATAATATTTGATCCGCCTATTTTTTTATACTCATCAACCAAATCTAAAACATCCTGCCGGATACTGATCTTGTCGTCCGGAAGCTCTTGGGGATCGGAAATATACACCTTTAATGTTACGGGTTTTTTTAGATTATTCACGATTTTTTTCGTTGAGCGCGAAATTGTATAAATTTTTCCCTGAGTCATATCAAACCGCACTGCGATAGGGGAGATGAGTACATTAATAAATACCACTATTCCGATAACCAGAAGAACCCGTGACAATGAATGAAAATGATACGTGGTTTTTTTTGCTTGCATAAATATATATTAATTATTTCCAATGTCTCTGATTAAGCACGTAGACATTGAGATACAGGCAGATGCCAATAAATGAAACGTAGTAAACAACATCGCGAAGATCAATGACGCCCTTATTCAGATTTTCAAAATGGGTAATCGTGGAAATAATATAAAAGAAATTGCTCAAAATTCCTGTCTTAGAAAGCACCAGCGACGTGCCGACAAAAATAAACATCGCGGACGCCGCAGCGGTCAGAAGAAACGCCACTATTTGATTTTTGGTCAAAGAGGAAATAAATTGCCCCAAAGCCATCAGCGCTCCTCCCATAAGCCATGCTCCTATATACATACCGACAACCGGCCCCCAATCAAGATTTCCTAAACGCGATAAGGTAATGGGTATAGGTAAGGAGAATAAAAGGGCCACGCCGATAAAGGAAAAACCACCGAGAAATTTCGCTAGCACCACTTCCCACTCGGTCAAAGGCAAAGTCAATAATAATTCATGGGTTCCTTGGCGTTTTTCTTCCGACCATATTCTCATAGCAAGCGCGGGTATTAAAAAAAGAAAAAACCACGGCAAAAGCGATGCAAATCCCCGCATTGACGCCTGCTTGATGATAAAAAAATTCTGAAAAGACAGCCATGTGATTATGGTAAGAAATACTATGATGAAAATATATGAGGAGAGTGAATAAAAATAACTTCGTATTTCTTTAAAAAATACAGCTTTTGAATTTGAATAATTCATATTTTATTGCGTTAATTGCCTGAACACGTCTTCCAGGCTTAAAGTTTTAAGTTCCATCCCAAGAAGTATGACATCTTTTTCCACGCAAAGCTTTGATATTTCTTTTCTGACATCAATATTTTCCGCAAGCGTTATGGTGTATCGCGCTTCATCGGGCATATGCGCCAAAACATATTCTATGGCTTCAACTCCCGGAAGCGCTTGTATGGCAGTTTCAAGTTCTTCTTTTTTCCCCGAAACCGTGATAAACAATTGCGATTTTCCGTGCGCCGCTCTGATAAGATCCTCGGTTGTGCCCGTTGCCACTATTTTTCCTTTATTGATTATAATGGCGCGCGTGCATGATGCCTGCACTTCGCTTAAAATATGCGTTGATAATATAATAGTTTTTGTTTTTCCGACTTCTTTGATAAGATTTCTGATTTCAACAATCTGATTCGGATCAAGCCCTGATGTGGGTTCATCCATTATAATTATTTCCGGGTCTCCTAAAAGCGCCTGAGCGATTCCCACGCGTTGCTTAAATCCTTTTGAAAGCTCGCCGATCACCTGGTCCGCGCGCTCGCCAAGCTTGCAAATCGCAAGCGTTCTTTTCACCTCATCGCGCCAGTTTTTAATTCCCTTGGCGCGCGCGACAAATTCCAAATACTCAAAAACTTTCATTTCATTATACAACGGATTGTTTTCCGGCAAGTACCCTATTTTCTGCCTGGTTTCAAGAGAGTGGTCTAAAATATCAAGATTGGATATTTTTACATCGCCCGATGTCGGCGCTAAAAATCCGGTTAAAATCCTCATGGTTGTTGTTTTTCCTGCCCCATTCGGCCCTAAAAATCCCAATATTTCGCCCTTATCAACAGTAAAATTCATAGCATCCAAAACCGTCACAGAGCCGTACTTTTTTGTAAGATTATTCACTGCGATTTCCATATATGTATAATATTTTTATTTATAAAAAAACACGAAACTATTAAGATATTATATCGCAACTCTATAAAAATTTCAATAAGGTATAATATTCATGGCTTCGTGTTTTTACAACGTTGTGTTATTAAATTTTTTCCGCCAACGCGACATCAACCATTTTTTCTTTTCCCTTGGAATAAATCTTCAGTTTCAAAATATCCCCGGATCGGCGGCTGGCAATTATTTTTGAAAGCGAATTGTTGCTGTCAATTTTTATCCCGTCAGCTTCTAAAATTATATCATTTTCCACAATGCCCGCTTTGTCCGCAGGCGATCCCGGCACTATGGCAAGCTCTGTACGAACATCGCCCCGAACGATAAGCGCGCCGTAATTATACGGCAAATCATTTTTCTTCTTCAAGTCCTCATCAATAAGCATATACCGTATGCCAAGATACGCCCTCTGAATTTTTCCGGTCTTGCGGACATCCTCATATACTTTTTTGATATCATTGGACGGAATGGCAAAGCCGATGTTTTGCGCCTGCGCCATGGCCACATTCATACCTATGGCATTGCCGGCTATATCCAAAAGCGGCCCGCCCGAATTCCCCGGATTTATTGCGGCATCGGTTTGGATAATGCCTTCCAAAACTTCCGATGTGTTTCCGTATCCTCCGCCGGCCACAATTGATCTCAAAAGTCCCGACACGACTCCTTTGGAAACCGTATTTTCAAATTCTCCCAAAGAGTAGCCGATGGTAATGGCGGTTTGGCCCACCTGGAGATTGGCAGAATCCGTAAAATCTATAAACGGAAGATTATCTTTTTTTATGCGCAAAATCGCGATATCATTATTCGGATCCAAGGCCAAAACTTCCGCTATAACTTTCTCGCCAATATTACCGGGGTTATTAAGAATAACCGTATATTCCGCCTTGTCGTTATCCACGACATGCTTATTGGTAAGAATATATCCGTCGCTTGAAACAATAAATCCCGAGCCCGCGCCGATGCGCTGTTTTTCCGTTCCTTTCTGGCAATAGGAAGGAACCCGAAATCCAAGGTCTCCAAAAAATGGATCAACGTTTCCCAAATCTTTATAGCATCGTTCAACAACCGGCATATCTGCGGATGCCACAATGCTTACAACCGCAGGCGATGCAATTTTGACAACATCAATAACCTGGGATTCTTCCGAAACAACTTTAATAATTTCTTTTTGCGTTGCAATGTTTACGGCCGCGGCATTCACGGTGTTTTGGTTTTGCTTTAATTTAAAAATATCAAGAAATCCAAAATTATTTGTAGATTTGGGACCCAGAGCCATCCAAGAAAAAAATCCCAGAAAAATAAAAGATGCGATAATTGCTATTTTCGGTTTTATAAATGTTAATGCTTTTGATTTCATAATAAATATATTTAATAATTTATCTATTTGATACGAGATTGATAATATACGGACTATTGTCATACACCTGCACCTCTGAACTTTTCGTGGAAAGGCGGTACACCCTTGTGCCGTCATTTTTTTGCTCTGTAAATTGCAACCGGCCCTTTTTGTAAAGATCCTGAAGCACTACCTGCGCTTCGTTTCTTTGGTTTGGAATGTTCACGGAAGACAGGATCTCGGTTTTAAGGGTTATGCCCGAAGAAAATACCTGGAACACTACAGCCAATACCATTCCGGAGGCAAACGATGAAGCAACTATGGAAAATAAAAACTTCCCATTATGTTTCATTTTTTTCTGAAACCGGATGATAAAATTCTCGTGGAAATAATCGGAATTTAAAAGCGCTCTGCGCAATTTCTGTTCATGCGAAAAATTTTCACTGTATGGAAATTGAACGCCTTTGAGAATCGCTTCCATTTCCTTGGACTTGTTTTCTGTAGGAAGATTCATAGGACACTAAATTAGGTTTTTCTTGGAGCTTAATTTGTAATTTCTTTAAACCACGGTGCAGATGGGATTTTACGGTATTTATTTTTACATGAAGAATACTTGCGATTTCCTCCATGCTTTTTTCTTCAAAATATTTTAAAATAATCGCATCTTGCTCATGTATTTTTAATTCCTTCAGCAAGGCGACAATCTTTTTCCCATCAGCCTCCGAATCCATGCTCGTTTGCATTTCGCCCGCGATTAATGAAGTGTGGATTATGTCAGGGCATTCTTCAAGCGAAAGCGCGCAATATTTTTTTGCCTCGCGGTAGTATAAAGCAATTTGGGTCATGGCGATTTTATAAAGCCATGATGCAAATGGGCGCATCATAAATTTATAGCGCCAGAGATTTTTCAATGCCTGAAAAAACGTTTCTGACGTGAGATCCTCCGCAACATCCTTATTCCCAACCCTGTAATAAATATATTTAAAAATCTTTGTGTAATATTCATCATAAATGAGCCCAAACGCTTCGGGATCATTTTGCGCCATTTTTACAATTTTTCTTTCATTTTCCATAAAAATTCGTATTTATTCGTATCATTCGTACACATTCGTATATTAGCATCATTGTATATAATATTATATTGCATAAAATAACAAAAAGTTGCAAGTAAAAATCCCACGCAAAGAATGTAAAAGAAGGACATAATATCATGTTCTGCTTTTCGCTTTTATCTTGCAATTTTCTTATTTTTTAGTATAGTAGTAATAGTTGACTCAAAGCGTTTTCTTTGTTATTATTCATAAATAGTTTTTATTGATTTTTTTTATTTGGGCGACTAGCTCAGTTGGTTAGAGCGCGTCACTGATAATGACGAGGTCTCAGGTTCGATTCCTGAGTCGCCCACCAGAATATATTGCATGCGAGAAAAAAAATTCCAAAAAAATATTGAAAACTTTTCCTGCGAGCATTGCGGAGAAAAAGTTGAAGGAACCGGCTATACCAATCATTGCCCACGATGCCTTTGGTCAAAACATGTTGACATAAATCCCGGCGATCGGGCATCCGAATGCAACGGTATGATGGAGCCCGTGAGCATAGAGATTATAAAAAATAAATACAGCGTTACTTGCAGGTGCCAAAAATGCGGTTTTACAAAAAAAAATAAAACCTCAGGAAATGATAATATGGATGAAATAATAAAGCTTTCATCAAAGGATAATATAAAAAACCATTTTTTTTTGCCGAGGTAGCTCATCGGTAGAGCGAAGGACTGAAAATCCTTGCGTAGGCGGTTCGATTCCGCCCCTCGGCACCAATAAAACAATCTCTGATTTAGAGATTGTTTTATTGGTGCTTTTACCGCTTGTTTCACATTCATTTTAGCAAAAATTTCTGGCACTTACGAGCGCCCCACCACCGCCTCGCTTCACTCCAACCCCAAAAAGAAAAAAAATTCCTTATTCTTTTGATTTTCGCAGGGGTGGATTTTTTCTAAAATGGAAAGGATATTTTCAGAACAACGGGAATTTTGTATCCGTCGCTCAGGAGGGTGCGGGGGAATGCACAGCGGATTTTTTCGCTTCTAAAAAGGAAAAAGGCTTAAAACATTTTAAAACAGCGTCATAAAATTTTTTAGGGGGTAACCCTGTCGAGTTACTTGAAAAAGTTCTCACCGGAGTATATTATAGAGACAGTGGAAGACTTTGTAAAATTTTTACAAAATCTCTCTCCAAAACCACAACCATGAAAGGAGAAACCATGACAACAACACTTATCCTGATCGACTTCATCAACGAGATTGTCGATGAAAAAGGGAAGTTCGCCGGCAAGGGCTATCCGGCGTTCGTGAAGGCGCACGGCGTGCTCGACAATGTGAATGCCGCTATCGCGAAGGCGCGAGCAAAGAACATGCCTGTCATCTTCGTGCGTATCGGCTTCTCAAGTGACTACCGCGAATGGCCCGAGTCCTCCCCGCTCTTTGGTGCCGCTAAGAAGTTCGGCGCGCTTCAACTTGGTACATGGGCAACAGAAATCCACGAGTCCCTCAACAAGACTGACTCGGATTTTTTCGTTACCAAGCACCGCGTCAGCGCGTTCTACGCGACGACACTCGAAGCGATTCTGCGAACGCTCAAAGTGGATACCATTCTTCTTGGCGGCGTAGCGACGGACATCGCCGTTCAGTCGGCAGCCCGCGAAGCGCATGATCGCGACTATCGCGTGGTGGTGCTTAAGGATCTCTGTGGAGCCGGAAGCGAGGACGATCACGCACAAGCGCTTCGTCTTCTCGCCAAGGTCACGACGGTTACCCAGAGTACCGAAGTCCCCGAATTGAATTAGATTCGGCTCGCTCAAACCAACAGGCTCTGTGGAGAAATCCGCAGAGCCTTTTCTTTCGCCCAGGGAATTCTCACGAAAATTTTTTAGCGAAACTTGACGCACTCATTAAGCGATAGTGATGATAGGCGTCACCCACTTAGTCCTCCGAGATTTATCTTGCATTCTTGCAAAGAGAAAAACACAAAGGCCTTTTCTATTTCCAAAATATTTAAAAACAGATATAATAAAATTGGTTTATATAAAAAATCATGTCTTAATATTTGATAAATGCCTTGTAGATAAAATCAAGGGATGGATTGCAGGATTAGAAAAAACCTGCTAATATACTTTTATAATTTTATAGATACATTTCTAACGGGGTGTAGCGTAACTGGCTATCGCGCTTGCTTTGGGAGCAAGAGATTCCGGGTTCAAGTCCCGGCACCCCGACCAATAAAAACTCTATGAATGCGTCCTGGAAAAATATTAGACAACTTATTGAATACCCATGCGAAGGAATACTCAGCAAAGTTATTTATAAAACCGAAACGCAGGAAACAACGCTTTTTTGCATGTCAAAAGGCTCTGAATTAACAGAACACACGTCTTCAAAAAATGCCATTGTATATTTTTTGGAAGGCAAGGGAATTTTCCAACTTGAGGATAAAAAAATAGATATTTCAGACACCCTATATATCAGCATGGAAAAAAATTCCAAGCATTCATTGCAGACCGAATCAAACACATCTTTTTTGCTCATACTTTTTAAAGACTAAATATGCGCGGGTATCGCCCCGTCATCCGACGGGGCAAGTATAATGGTTATTACCTTCTCCCGATAAAATAATGAGCGAAGCGAATATATTTTCGTAGGTCCAAACAATAATTTGTAGCTATAAAGCGGGTATCGTATAATGGTTATTATGCCACCCTTCCAAGGTGGAAATGACGGTTCGATTCCGTTTACCCGCTTTATAGCCATAAGTTTTCATGGATCCTCGCAACCAGATGGACTCTCTTTACTCAACTCATCGACGTAAAATAAGGTAATAATGACAATTCGATTCCGTTTACCCGCTCCATTAAAAAATTCGCCAAATGTGGCGTTTTTTTGTATACTAAATTTATTATGATAAAAAAATTAAAACCCAGTAAATTTTCTGCCAAAGATTCTCAGGTCGAAAGATTGCGCGAACGTCATTCAGCCAAACCCATGGAAATTATTTGTTGCGGAAAAAATTTCAAAATATTTGGTGGCGTTTATAAAACTTCGACTGATACCGAATTAATGGCCGAAACCGTCCAGATTAATTCTGATAAAACTTTTTTGGAAATTGGCTGCGGCGCCGGTGTTATTTCCATAATTTTGTCAAAATATGCCAAATCCGGCCTTGGAACCGATATTAACGAATTGGCTGTGGAAAATAGTAAATTTAATGCCAAACAATACAAGATAAAAAATTTACAATTTATAAAATCTGACTTATTTAAAAATGTTCATCGCAAATTTGACGTGATTATCTGCAACCCGCCATACAATAATTTACCGGCTAATGATAATATAGACAAAATGTTTTGGGATACAAACAATGAAATGAAAGAACGTTTTTTTAAAAAAGTAAGTAATTATCTCTATGACAATGGCTCTATATATTTTGGCTGGGCTAATTTTTCTGACTTGGATCTAAATTTGCCATTTCATTTGGCGCAAAAAAATAATTTAAAGATTATAGATATAAAAAGCAAGCCATCCCCCCACAAAGCATGTATATTTTATGTTTTAACAATAAAAAGGCAATAACATTACTTAAATTCAAGTTATAATATCATTTCCGCCCAAGGCTGGCAGGCAGGCAGAGTCAGACGGATTTGCAAACGGACGAGCAAGGCAGCAAGGCGCTCCATCAAGGAAAAGCATCACCGAACGCGGTGTTTTTTTATTTAATAATCAGCAAAATATATTTTTATATGATAAATAAAAGTTGCCAAGTTGGATAAATTTGATAAAATATAAGTAACCGTAAAGATTAAAAAATGAATGGAATATAATTATGCCAAATATATCCAGGCGCGAATGGGAAAACTATTCGGATCCTCGGTCGGAAGAATATTCTCCAACGTCATCAGAGATTGATAACGAGCGACAAGCGCAAGAATCCATAGCAAATGAACTTTCAGATATTGAATTTGAGCTCAATAATCCGACTAAAAATCCCTACGGGGAAGAAAGAAATAAATTTAGTGCGGCTAGTCCTGAATCGTTTTGGAATCATCTTACATATATACAGACAGATTGCCTTGATAAAGTAAGAGATCCTGAAATGCAAAAGAAGCTTGAAAAAAGAATTTCAAGAATCGAGCAAAAAGTATATAAACAGTTTATACCTTTCATTGAATCAATGGTAAATATTTTTGGCTTGCAAAACTCGCCAATAGAAAAATACTCTCCTCCCCATAAGCTAAGGGAAGAGGAAATAGAATCGTACATTGAACAAGCCCGATTAGTTCTACATCACTTTAAAAATCTGTCAGAAGATGAGCAAGTCGATTTTTTGAGTGAAATTGATCGTCTCCAAGAAAAGCTTGACCGCTATAAAAACGAACCGACCCTTTTTACATTTGAAGAAATCGAAAAAAAATTGCAAAAAGACATATCGCGCTTTATATTGAAAAATTATAGCGGACACCAGAGAGAAGCTTTAAAAACCTTGGATAATGAAGAAACACATAAAGAAAATATCTTAGAATTTGATTTGTTATTAAAAAAAGCCCGTGATCTGGAAGAGATTGCAGGGAGGATGATAAATGAATCCATAAAAACAAATTGTGAGGCGAGAGCTCGGGCGCTGTTTAAATATGCGGAGTATCTGAAAACTGAAAATGAGGCGCCGCGCGAACTCTTGGCTATGAAAGCAGAGTTAGAGGGCTTGCTCCAAAGATTACAAATAAAAGAACAGCTTGACAAAGCCAAAATAGAACAGATCGGCCACAGGTTGTCTGAGATGGAGGAAAGAAAACTCGGTGATGAAAACAGAGAGATGATAAATATCTTGAAAAATCTTTTTGAAAAAATCCAGAAAATTTCCTCAGGGGGAACGGTTGATGAGGACGAGGATCGCTTTCGTACTCAAGTGGCCGGAGTAGATTGGGCGTGGTCTTTGTTAGGAGTTGAAAGGGGCGTGCCCCATGAAGCCATTAAAAAAGCATACCTCAAATTAGCTTTAAAGTATCATCCTGACAAAAATGTAAACAAGAATTCAAGCGAAAAAATGAAAAAAATTAATAAGGCGTTTGAATTCATAAAAAATGCAACATAGCTCACTCAACTTTTTCGTATTGAGAAGATTGATTTTGGAAATAGATTATCTTGCTTCCCGTTGACACTTTTACCACATCACTTGATTTTTTTTGCAATACATGCTATACTAGCCACAAGTAATCAGATTAGACGTAACATACATAGGTCGTTCGTCTAAACTCGATACATTAATTATTAAGTTTAGGCAACGAAATATGGATAATTTCCAATCAAGGCCTCCAAAACAGATGATTGATATCTCTGATCTCAACATCACCTGCGCAAACTGCGGAACTCCTATCAAAGAGCTCCCTTTTCAGCCAACCAAGCGCGATGATGGTACTTTTGGCAGATTATACTGCCGAGAATGCAACAGGGAACGAAAATCAAGTTTCCGAAGAGGCTAATTTTTAAGATTACTTTTCTTAAAAACTATAAAACACATTCTGTAAAAAGGATGTGTTTTATTTTCCCCACACTTGCATTGATTTTATAAATATAATACAATGCAATAATTTGCCAAAGCCAAAAATAAAGTCATATCTTGACTTTTTTTCTATTATATGCTATGATGATAGGTTGTAAAGAATGTTAAGGTATTTTATTCATAAATTGAGCAAAAATATGAATATACAATTATTGCGTAAAATGAATAAAAACTGGCTAAATATAATAATTTTTGCTGTTGTTGCATTCCAATGGAATTTTTCTTATTTTCATTTTGTCTACGCATATTACCCTAATTTAGACAAAAAAATAGTCATTGCAGACGCAAATCCACAAATTTTACAGGCATATAAAGATGAAATTGCACGAAAAATAGCCTATGAAAAAGAGATCAAATATAGAAAAATAATACCAATAACCGCGTATTCAAGTACCGTTGACCAATGCGACAGTACTCCATGTATTACTGCAAATGGCTATAATTTATGCGAAAACAATAAAGAAAACGTAATAGCCACGAATTTTCTGCCTTTTGGAACTAAAATACGAATTCCAAAACAATTTGGCGATCGGGTATTTACGGTGCAAGATAGAATGAATGCCAGATACTACTATCGAGCCGATGTCTGGATGCAGACCCGCGAAAAAGCAACTACTTTTGGAATTAAGTATACTGAGATTGAGGTATTAAAGTAATAACTAAAAAGCGAAAGGAGCAAAACATGTTCGTTAATGTCAATCTGGACGTTAATAGGGTTCCAATTGCAGAAGAAGAAAATGTCCTTTGCAAACAAAGAGTTTTGAACTTCAAATGCGATAGGCCAGCGAAATACTGGTTCATCTTGGGTAAAATTCGCATGGCTTCGTGCAATAGCGCCAACCACATTAACCATGCAATTAAAAAAGTTGCACACACTTTCGCAAAAGAGATGGTAAGGCTGCACGGGGCAGTCCACTTCAAACAAACGCAAGAATTAGTTAGATAGATGAGTTAAGTCAAGGTGGCCGAAAGGAATAATATTCCGATTAGGCTTTTTTTTATTTCCTCCCCTTGCGAAGGGGAGGCGAGGAGGGGTAAACAATCGGCAATCTTTTAACCCCCTCTACCTCCCCCTTCGTAAGGGGGAGAATTTGGTATGGCAACTTCGCTTGAAATTTAAGCGAGTTTTTGTTATAGTTATTGTACTGACAATTGATGCTTGGCTCTTGCCTGAATTTTTTTGGTGTTATGAGCCAATTGTCTTTTGCGTAAAGAACGCCTAACCATTCGGTCACGTAGCCAAGCAGTCTAAGGCAACGGTCTGCAAAACCGTTATGCGCGGGTGCAATTCCCGCCGTGACCTCCAGGGTATCTAAACCCGAAGCACGAAATCCGAAATCCTAAACAAATCCTAAATATTAAATAATAAAATTCTAAGTTTTTTAAAATTTGGGATTTAAATATTGGAATTTGTTTCGAATTTCGATATTCGAATTTCGAATTTATTAAGTATATGAATGTCACCGAACTCGCACGAAAATTAAAAATACCGACAAAAGAGCTTTTGGAAATATTGCCTGAAGCCGGTTTTGGAATTGGAAAAAAAGCCATTAAAATAAATGATTCCATTGCTCAAAAAATTATCAAAGCATGGCCGGCAATTTTCGCCGCATACAAAAAACAATTTGAAAAAGAAGAAGTTATTGTGGAAGAAGTCGCAATTGAAAAAAAGAAAATAACAATTCCGGAGTATATAACAGTTAAAGAATTTTCACAAAAAGCGGGAATACAAATTACAAAAGTTCTCGGAGAATTAATGAAAAGCGGGGTATTGAAATCAATGAACGAAAAAATTGATTTTGACACCGCATCCATTGTCGGCGCTGATCTTGGCATTGATGTTATTGCTGAAAAAAAAGATGAAACAAAATCAACAAGCGCGGGGCATGAAATTATTTCAGAAGGGGATTTGGAGCACCTTGTGCCTCGGCCGCCGGTCATTGTTATTATGGGACACGTTGATCACGGGAAAACAAAACTTCTTGATACTATTCGGAAAACAAATATTATGGATCATGAATCCGGAGGTATCACCCAGCATATTGGCGCGTATCAAATTATTAAAAAAGAAAAAAAAATCACATTCATAGATACTCCCGGACATGAAGCGTTCTCCACTATGAGATCGCGCGGCGCGCATATCGCGGATATTGCCATTTTGGTCATTGCCGCCGATGATGGAATAAAACCCCAGACAAAAGAATCCATAAAAATCATTCTTGCCGCCAATATACCCATGATTGTGGCTATTAATAAAATAGATAAACCAGAAGCAAATATTGAACGAGTGAAGCAAGAGCTTGCGCAGGAGAATCTTTTACCAGAAGATTGGGGCGGCAAAATCATAACACAGCCCATATCCGCGAAAGCGGGTACAGGCGTGGATGAGCTTTTAGATACCATTCTTTTGGTGGCAGAAATGAATAAAGAAAAAATTATGGCAAATCCCAACCGCTCGGCTGTCGGATCTGTCATTGAATCGCACGTAGACAAAGGCGAAGGATTTGTCGCAACCATTCTTATTCAAAACGGAACGCTTAAACTTGGCGATTTGGTTTTCATCCAAGGTATGCATTATGGAAAAGTTAAAAATCTCAAAGATTTTTTGGGTAAAAGCGTAAAGCAGGCGGAACCGTCTGTGCCGATCAAAATTCTTGGACTCAAAGGCATTCCTACAATTGGAGATATCCTTGAAGTCCAGACGGGGGTGGAGAGAAACCAAAAAATAAAATCCTACCAGCTCAAAACACAGGCCACATCAATCTATACGCGCCAGATAAAAAAAGACAAAGAAAAAGAAATTGAAACTTTTAATATCATACTCAGAACGGATGTCTTGGGATCGCTTGAAGCCATTATAACTTCGCTTGATAAAATCCAGCATCCGAAAATCCAGCTTAATATCATCGGCAAAGGCGTGGGACCCATCAACGAAAGCGATGTCATGCTTGCCGAATCCAATAACGCGATAATTTTCGGCTTTCATTCATCGCCCACTCCTGCGGCACAACACCTCATACAGGAAAAAAATACTGAGGTAAAAATATATAAAATTATTTACGAACTTTTGGACGAAGTGAAAAAAAGAATGGAAGAAAAGCTTAAGCCGGAAGTGAATAGGATTGTAGTAGGAAAAATAAAAGTATTAAAAATTTTCCGCAAAGAAAAAAATAGTATGATTATCGGAGGTCGCGTTATGGAGGGTAGGGCGGTTCTTGGGGCAAAAATCGATGCCACGAGAAAAGATACGAAGGTGGGGCAAGGATCTCTTACAAAGCTTCAATCAAATAAAATTGATGTTAATGATTTGGAAACAAATAAAGAGTGTGGAATCCAATACGATGGCAAGCCGGTTTTAGAAATAGGGGACATGCTTGAATTGTACAAGGAAGAAACGCATGAGCAGAAGATTACATAAAGTTCAAAGTTAAAAGTGCAAAGTTAAAAGTGTCGGTATGCGCTATGCGCATTATTAATAAAATAATAAATCCCGAAGGGATACCATAATTTTGAACTTTAAACTTTGAATTTTGAATTTAAAATTTCTATGCCTGATCGAATAGATAAAATCAATTCTCTTATCAAAGACGAGGTTGGCGAGCTTATTTTAACCGAAGCTGAATTTCCTCCAGATACGCTTGTCACCGTAACAGCGGTCGTAACATCAAAAGACATGCACTACGCGAAAGTTTTTGTAAGCGTGCTTCCTATTAATCATGCCGGCCAGGTATTGAAAATATTGGAAAAAACCCGATTGCGAAAAATTCTTTTCAAAAAGCTTTCCATAAAATTTATTCCGATTCTCCAATACCACATTGACGATACTGAGGCAAAGGCTCAGGATATTGAGGGACTTCTTGACCAATTGCGAAAAAAAGTATAAGATGTGGCATTATGCCAAACCTCAAAATTGAGATGAAAAAATTGCATACGTTGATTTTGGAGTCTCAAAAAATTTTAATTCTCACCCACGACAGCCCCGATTTAGATGCGATGAGCTCAATTTTTTCCTTGTCACATATCTTTGATCATTTTCATAAACCCTATACCATACTGTTCAAACAAAAACCCCCAAAATATCTTGTATCGCTGGATGCGCAAAAGACTTATGAAATTGACGAACAAATATTAACCCAGCCGCTTTCGCACGATCTTATCATTATTGTTGATGCGGGCGACCTTCTCCACACGGGGCTTGAAAAACAGCTCATCTTACTGAAGGGAAAAATAATAATCGTAAATATTGACCATCACCAAACAAACACGAATTTCGGGGACATAAATATAGTGGTGCCCGATGCGGTTTCCACAACTGAAATCATATACGACATATTTCAAAATTTTAAAATAAAAATTACAGAAAAAATCGCCAACCATATTCTTGCCGGAATTCTTACGGATACGAATAATTTCACGAATTTCAATACGACTTCAAAATCGCTTGAAATTGCCTCGGATCTTATTGCCAAAGGATCAAATATCTCACGAGTTTTAAAACTGTCAAGACAAAAAAAATCCATAGAAGAAATGCAGGCATGGGGTAAAATTTTTTCACGCCTTACGAAAAATCAGGAGCAAAATATCGCGTACACCATTATCACCAAAGATGATATTTCGCAATATTCAAAAGACCCCTCTGTTTTGGACGGGCTTTCAAATTATTTGAATAATATTTCCGATGCGAAAATTTCGCTTGTTATACGGGAAATGCCCGACAACACGATAAAAATAAGCATGAGAACCAACGACGATTTGATAGACGTTTCAAAATTCGCTAAGATGTATAATGGTGGCGGGCACAAAAAGGCAGCCGGGTTTAGTATCAAGGGAAAACTCGAAAAAACACAGGAAGGGTGGAAGATAATATAAAGTTCAAAGTTGAAAGTGCAAAGTTAATAGTGTTGGTATGCGCATTGCGCATTATTTATAAAACAATATATCCCGAAGGGATACCATAATTTTGAACTTTGAATTTTGAACTTTAAACTTAATATAAAAAATTATGCATTTAATTCCAACGGTTATAGAAAAATCAAGTTATGGCGAACGGGCGTATGATATTTATTCGCGCCTTCTTAAAGAAAGAATTATTTTCTTGGGCGATACTATCACGGATGCGCTTGCCAATACCATAATCGCGCAGCTGCTTTTTTTAGCAAGCGAAGATGCGAATAAAGATATCAAGCTCTATATAAATTCACCGGGCGGATCAGTGAGCGCCGGTTTTGCCATTTACGATACAATGCAATATGTGCAACCTGCCATCAGTACCATATGTATTGGCATGGCGGCTTCCATGGGTGCCGTTCTTCTCGCTGCCGGAGAGCCGGGCAAAAGAATCGCGCTTCCAAATTCTGAAATTATGCTTCATCAGGTTATGGGCGGAGCCGAAGGCCAGGCGATTGATGTTAAAATCCGGGCGGAACACATATTAAAAGTCAAAGACCGGTTGAATGTGATTTTATCCAAGCACACCAAACAATCAATTAAAAAAATTGAGGTGGATACGGATCGCGATTTCTTTATGACCGCGGAAGAAGCAAAAGAATACGGCGTGATTGATAAAATTATAAAATAACCAAAAACCGGCGCATTGTCGGCTTCAAAAAGAACGCTTATGCACAAGCGTTCTTTTTTTATTCTATACGCTCTTATGGTATAATAGTTATATATACATTATTCGTTTTTGACCTTTAAAAAATTTAGAAAGGAAGTGCCATGACGACTCAACAAATAGAAATAGATGAAGCGTGCGATCAGAGGAAAACAGCTGCAAAAAAAAATGCCATGTATACGTGTCCTGTGTGCCAACGAATTTCGCCTTCAAATGCAAGTTGGAATCAGTG
>Ga0075915_106_pt2 | contig 28418 bp, 26 predicted proteins | sample RifGroA2_FD_68334 | JGI IMG/M metagenome (GOLD analysis project Ga0075915, IMG submission 68334) | Parcubacteria bacterium GW2011_GWA2_38_13
GCTATACAATATAACTATTAATTCTAATCTTTTAAAATTCACTAAAAATATTTTACATCTTATTTAGAGATGGAGAAAAAACAGTGGGGTCTAAAATTCATATTCAGATTCCTCTGTTTTTTCTTCACCCCGTTTACAAAATTGCCGGATAAAAAAAGCAACAATGTATCGGGGCAAAAAACAGTAAAATGAATTTTGTAACGGGGTTCACCCCAAGTGAAAAAAACGGACATTAACAATTTCATAGCAAAACATGCAAAAGGCAACCCCATAGAAAATATGGATGCATGTTTTGTACAAATTATTTTATGTCAAAATGTGACGGGAACCTTTTTTCATTTCCGGCTACGGCTGGAATGAAACAATTCTTTCGTTAGTTTTTGAAGATCTTTTCTAACATTAAATAAAAAAATCTTTTTTTGAGAGTTTGATCCTGGCTCAGGATGAACGCTGGCGGCGTGTCTAAGGCATGCAAGTCGAACGATCTCTTTTAGCAATATTAGAGGGAGTGGCAAACGGGTGAGTAACACATTGGTAACCTGCCTCGAGGTTCGGAACAACTTGGCGAAAGCCGAGCTAATTCCGGATGTGATCGCTTTGCGTAAGCAGAGTGAGGAAAGGCGCAAGTCGCCTCGAGAGGGACCTATGGCTTATCAGCTAGTTGGTAGGGTAACGGCCTACCAAGGCTATGACGAGTAGCGGGTGTGAGAGCATGACCCGCCTCACGGGGACTGAGACACTGCCCCGACTCCTACGGGAGGCTGCAGTCAAGAATATTCCACAATGGGCGAAAGCCTGATGGAGCGACGCCGCGTGATGGATGAAGCCCTTCGGGGTGTAAACATCTTTTCTCAGGGACGAAATTTTGACGGTACCTGAGGAATAAGGGGCTGCTAACCTCGTGCCAGCAGCAGCGGTAATACGAGGGCCCCGAGCGTTATCCGGATTTATTGGGCGTAAAGCGTCTGTAGGTGGCCAAGTGTGTTGCGAGTCAAATCTTCCGACTTAATCGGGAAACTGCTCGCAAAACTATTTGGCTTGAGGCCGGTAGAGGCAGATGGAATTGCTGGTGTAACGGTAAAATGTGTTAATATCAGCAAGAACACCAAATGCGAAGGCATTCTGCTGGAACGCGCCTGACACTGAGAGACGAAAGCGTGGGGAGCGAATGGGATTAGATACCCCAGTAGTCCACGCCGTAAACGATGATCACTAGACATTGGCAGTATCGACCCTGTCAGTGTCGTTTAAACAAGCTAACGCATTAAGTGATCCGCCTGGGAAGTACGGTCGCAAGACTAAAACTCAAAGGAATTGACGGGAACCCGCACAAGCGGTGGAGCATGTGGTTCAATTCGACGATAAGCGAGGAACCTTACCAAGGCTTGACATCCTTAGAAGGCCTTAGAAATAGGGCCGTGCCCGCAAGGGAGCTAAGAGACAGGTGCTGCATGGTTGTCGTCAGCTCGTGCCGTGAGGTGTACCGTTAAGTCGGGTAACGAGCGCAACCCTTATCTTGTGTTAAATTATTCACGAGAAACTGCCTGCGTATAGCAGGAGGAAGGTGGGGATGACGTCAAATCAGCATGGCTCTTACGCCTTGGGCTACACACGTGCTACAATGGCTGGAACAATGGGTCGCGAAGCGGTAACGCGGAGCCAATCCCATCAAATCCAGCCCCAGTTCGGACTGAGGTCTGCAACCCGACCTCACGAAGCCGGAATCGCTAGTAACCGCGTATCAGCCTCGTCGCGGTGAATACGTTCTCGGGTTTTGTACACACCGCCCGTCACGCCAAGGGAGCCGGTAATACCTGAAACTTCGCGTTCGCGGAACTAGGGTAAGATCGGTGACAGGGGCGAAGTCGTAACAAGGCATCCGTAGCGGAAGCTGTGGATGGATCACCTCCTTTCTAGGGAGAATAATCTCGATCCCGAATTTACTTCGGGACGAACTTGGTCGGTATTTGTATTAAGTACTTTATGTATACTGATATAATTACAAGTTTTGTTCCCGTCACATTTTGACTATAAAATATCTTTGAAAACGCTAATTGATTTTAAGCGTTTTTTTATTTCTTGATTTTTCCATTATTCTATGCTATGGTAAATACATGAAAAAAATATCATATTCCCGCTATATAAAACTTTCATTTATTGCCTTATTTATCTCAGTTATTCTTTTGGGATTAAATCTGACTGTTCACTTTGAGCAAAGCGGAAAAATGAGCCATTGCCCATTTCAAAACAACGAAAACGGATTATGCCCGATGACCATAATGGATCATATTATACGGTGGAATAATAGCTTTATCGCTACAAAAACAACTGATTATGGAATTATATTTATATTGAGCTTGCTAGCATTCGCGTATATATTTTTTCGTATTGTCCGCACCACTTCTCCTCCAAAACTTTTTTTTGCATATTATCATAAAGAAAAACCGAGTTTCCAGCTTTTTTCATATTTTATAGAATTTTTTTCCCGCGGGATCTTGCATCCTAAAATTTTTGCTTAATATATAAAACCTTGCATTTTTTTACAGTTGTAGGGTTTGTCGTATATTAAGCTTTTTTAATGAATAAAATAAAACTCATATGAAAAAAATTACAATCCCAATACGGGGAATGCATTGCAAGTCATGCGAAATATTGATTGAAGGTAATCTTAAAAAAATTTCCGGAGTTCATAACGTTGATGCGAATTATAAAACCGGCAAGGCGGATATTTTTTATAATAGTTTGCCTCCGAAGGAATCCGTGCAAGAGGCAATAAAAAACGCGGGCTACGATATTGGCGCAAAAGAAAATCTTGGCTGGATTTCAAAAGATATGGATGATTATTATAATTTATTTACCGGCGCGATAATTTTAACGGTTCTTTATGTTCTTGCAAGGCAATTCGGTTTATTTACTATAGGAGTAAACACTCAAAGTCCCGGATTAATGGTTGCGTTGGTTGTCGGGTTAGTCGCGGGCATATCCACCTGCATGGCACTTGTCGGAGGATTGGTATTGGGGCTTTCGGCACGGCATGCCGAACTCCATCCGGAAATATCCGCAATGGAAAAATTCCGGCCGCATTTATATTTCAATCTCGGAAGAATAGTGGGATTTGGAATTTTGGGCGGAATCATCGGGTATCTCGGCTCTATGTTTAAACTATCCATAGGAACACTCGGAATTATGACTATTATGGTTGGCGGCGTTATGATTTTTCTTGGTTTAAAGCTTATGGAGATTTTTCCCAGGCTTAAAAATACAACCATTGCGTTGCCAAAAAACATATCAAAATTTTTTGGCCTGCACAAAGAACAAAAAGAATACAGCCACACGAATTCCTTTATTACCGGCGCCCTGACGTTTTTTCTACCCTGCGGATTTACCCAGGCAATGCAGTTGTATGCCGTATCGAGCGGAAGTTTCATACAGGGCGCGGCAATTATGTCATTGTTCGCGTTAGGCACTGCTCCGGGACTTCTTGGCATTGGCGGGCTGGCATCGGTGTTTAAAGGCAAACAGGCAAAAATATTTTTTTCTGCCGCAGGCATGGCAGTAATCCTCTTCGGCTCGTTTAATATTGCCAACGGAAGCCAGCTTGCATTCCAAAAACAAGTAGCGGTAAATAATGTACAGGCAGAAATTGATGGGATTCAGGAAATCAGGATGACCCAAGGCGACAGGGGATATTCACCCAATACATTTACCGTACAAAAAGGGAAAAAAATCAGATGGATAATAACCTCCACCAATCCGTATAATTGCGCGAGCTCATTGGTTGTTCCGAAATATGGAATCTCAAAATATCTGGAAAAAGGCGAAAATATAATAGAATTTGTGCCAACCCCCAAGCCAGGTAGTCGCAAGGGGAGCGGGTTGCGGAGGATCAGGAGGCGGTTGCGGGGGTTGCGGAGGCGGAGTGCAAAAAAATATTGATTCCAACGTTACAGCCCCAATAAATAATAACAACGAACAGCTGATCTTGGCTTCCTATACGCTATCGCAAGATATTGTCCCGAACAGATTTCAAGTAAAAAAAGGAATTCCTGTGAAATTTGAAATTAATGTCAAAGAGAATGGCCAGGGCTGCATGAGCACCGTGATGGTGCCGGGGCTTTATAATTCCGCGCAATATTTGCAAGGCGGAAAAAAAATGGTTTTAGCTTTCACGCCGGACAAAGCAGGGGAGTACGAAATAACCTGCGCCATGGGAGTGCCTCGGGGCGTGATTACGGTTACAAATTAATTTAACCTCCCCTACCCCCTCCTTCGTAAGGAGGGGAAAATCTTCCTCCCCTTGCGAAGGGGAGGCGAGGAGGGGTATAAAAAAGCGCCCGAACAAATCGGGTGCTTTTTTAATATAACAATGACAGAAAAATTTATTTATTCTATAATAAAAATAATATGAAATTGCCAACACTGGAAAAAGAAAAAAATCTCATCTCTTCTGGACATAAATTCATTGCCGGTATTGATGAAGTGGGCAGGGGGTCCTGGGCAGGCCCGATTGTTGCCGCGGCTTTAATTATTACGCCCAACGACATGAAGTACGCAAAAAAAATTCCAGCCCGCGATTCAAAACTTTTATCTCAGCGGCAAAGAGAAAATATTTTCCATGATATTCAAAATTATTTCCAATATGCCATTGGCATTGTTGATTCATCGATTATTGATAGCAAAGGAATAACATTTGCCAATCAGCTTGCCATGGATAGGGCGCAAAAAGCGCTAGAAATTCAACCTGATTATATTCTATCCGACGGCCGCGGCTTTCATTTTGAAAAAAAATTTGAAAATATTATTGATGGAGATGCTTTAGTGTTTTGCATTGCCGTTGCATCGATTATGGCAAAAGTGATCCGTGATAAAATAATGGATGAATGGCATGCCATATATGATATGTATGGATTTAATTTGCACAAAGGATATGGAACAAAAAAACACCGGGAAATGCTGAAACAACACGGCATATGCTCAATTCACCGCCGTTCATACGCGCCAATACGAAAGTTGTTGTATTAGAAATATTTTGGTATACTCAATATATATTAAAATACTAAAATCGAAATCCTAAATCCTAAACAAATCACAAATCCTAAATCACAATGTACCAAACAGATGTTTTGAATTTGGAAAATTGGGATTTCGAATTTGTTTAGAAATTAGAAATTAGGATTTAGAAATTTTAATTTTATGGTTTACGTCTCCGGGGGAAATCAACTCATAGACGCAAAATTTATCCTGAAAAAAATCCGCGTACACGAGGGCAAGGTTGTGGCCGACCTTGGCTGCGGAGGAGCCGGCCATTTTATAATTCCGGCAGGAAAATGGGTCGGCAAAAAATCAACGGTTTATGCCGTGGATATTTTGCGTTCAGCTCTTGAAGAAGTTTCAAAAAAAGCCCGGCTTATGGGCATAAAAAATATAAAAACAATCTGGTCGAATCTTGAGATACCCGGATCCACCAAACTTTCAGATAATGAATTAGACATCGCATTCCTTATAAATATTCTTTTTCAGTCCAAGGAAGATAAAAATATAATGACAGAAGCGGCCCGTATATTAAAACCGGGGGGGAAACTTCTTGTTATTGATTGGAATAGCACAAGGGTGCCTTTTGGTCCGCCGCTTGTTGACAGGGTAGATCCGAACGAAATTAAAGAAATAGCAAAGACGCTGGGCCTTAAAATTATGGATGAATTTGACGCTGGAAAATTTCATTTCGGACTTATTTTTAAAAAACAATAATTGCCTTTTTCCGCTATTTTAATAATTGACAAGAGGCTTTTTTTTATCTACAATAAATAACGGTTTAGCAATAATCCATAATTTATTATAGTTTATGTTTCAATACATTATCCGATATTTTTATCCTGAAATATTATTCAATATGCAGCCCGGATCCCTTGAAGGCTTGGGTCTGAATATATTGATGGTAACATTTGGTATTATTATCGTACTTGGCATTATCGCGGGTTTTCTTACAAAAGCAAAAACAAATGATAAAATGCTCGCCCGCGGATTAAAAAGAGTTAAAAATGCTTTTTTGACTATAGGTATAATTGGATATGTTTATATATTTTTTGCAAACCAAGGCGCAAAAATTTTAAGCGCTCGTTTTTGGTTTCCGCTCCTGCTTGTAATACTTCTTTTTTGGCTCTCCTATCCGATACGATATATTATCTTTAAGCTTCCAAAATTGCGGGAAGAAATCAAAAAAAGAAAAGAGTTTGAAAAATATTTGCCGTAACCCAGTATTAAGTATTTAGTATTAAGTATCCAGTATATTATGATATTTAGTAAAAAAGATATTGGAAATTACGGAGAGAAGCTTGCAAAAAAATTTCTGAAAAGACAGGGGTATAAAATTATTGATAAAAACTACCGGACAAAATCAGGTGAGATAGATATTATTGCCAGAGACAAGGAGTCTCTGGTTTTTGTTGAAGTAAAAACCAGATCATCCGCGGAATTCGGCGATCCGGAAATGAATCTTCACCCAAGAAAAATCCAAAATTTCCGCGCTGCCACGCAAATTTATATTTCTGAAAAAAATATCAATTGCGGTTATTCGCTTGATGTTATAAGTATTGATTTATCGAAAAAACCTCCGGATATTGTGCATTTTAAAAATATTACTATGTAAAAAACCCGCCAACACACGAAAGCGTTGGCGGATATATTTTTCGGCTAAATCAAATCCCAACTGGGATATTTTTCTAACAAAGAGCGTTCTAGGTTTCGGAAGACAAAGCCGGCTTTTTGTATGGCGGCTCTGATATTATCCGGCAGGCCGTTTTCCGCTCGATCAATGGAAAAACGCACTACTGTCATCTCGGCAAGCCATTCACATATGAAACATAGGCCAACACCTTTATCTTCAACTTCCGGCCGAGCCACTCCCTCAAGCCTTTCCCCAAGCTCTGAAAAATTTACCGGAATTTCAATTTCCTTCCCGCCCGTCAAGCAAACAAACGGGAATATGAGATCGCGGTAACTGCTGGGATATTTGGACAAACCAACATGCATTTTCATCTTTATACAATTTCCAACAAGATCAAGATAAAGTGTAATGGCAAATTGCAAACAATCGTCCGTGGCTTTATTATATTTGGAAATTCCCATTTCGCGTCTCAAGACATCGTGAACCTGTTCCACGAATTTTGAAATTCCTCTTCCAAGCTCAAACTTTGCTTTAAGGAGAAAATCTGGCATATAGTTTCTAAGAGTGGCCTGGTAAGTTGCCCGAAATGATTCGGAATAGGACAAACGTATGAACATACAAACCTCCTCCTGGTGCCTCCAGGAATTGTGCGCTTCGGGTGCCTCCCAAAGCGGGTTTTGAAAAGAACGTGAACCATCAGACCATCTGATAATTCTTTTGTAATTTAACAAATAAAAAATACTTTGTCAAGGACAGGCAATCAATAAACAGAGCTTTCTTTGCTTGACAAATTTTATATTTTCCTATACTATGTAAATATACAGTATAGAGATGAACATGGTAGCTTTACGGCTGCCATATTTTATTAAAATCCGAAATCCGAATTTCGAAATCCGAAACAAATACCAATATTTAAATTTAAAATTCCAAACCGTTTAGAATTTTATTATTTAGTATTTAGAATTTGTTTAGAATTTCGTGCTTCGAATTTATTATTTATATTTTAATATATGTCCGACATAACACAAGCTATAAAACAAATCTGCGATGAAAAAGGAATATCGTATGATAGCGTGATGGAAACCATCAAAGCCGCGCTTGGCGCCGCCTATCGCAAAGATTTTGGCAATAAGCTCCAAAATATCCAGGTAGAATTTGATCCCGAAACTCTTAAGCTCGAGGTTTTTGATGTGAAAACCGTTGTTGAGGATGTTCCCGAAGAAGAGCTGGAAGCTATGGAGGCATCAGACTCGGAAGAAGAGAAAAATCCTCAAACAGCAAAAGAAGCGGAAAAAAAACCAATTACACTATCAGATGACAGCCCTTCGGCAATGCCCGGACTGGAATCTATAGATTCTGAAAAAAAACACTTTAATCCAAAAACGGAAATCCAAATCAAGGATGCTAAAGAGATTAAAAAATCCCATGCCATAGGCGATAGTATCAAAACCCAGCTTGAGGTTCCGGGGTCATTCGGACGTATGGCTGCTCAAACCGCAAAACAGGTTATTATCCAAAAATTACGGGAAGCGGAAAGAGAAACCGTATTTAATGAATTTAAAAACAAAGAAAATATCATTCTCGTCGGCACCGTCCAAAGAAGAGAGGGAAGAATGGTTTTTGTTGATCTTGGCAAGGCTACTGCGCTACTTCCAATGGAAGAACAAATCGCGCGCGAGCCGTATATGCCCGGAGAACATTTAAAGGTGCTCGTGGTATCGGTAAATAAAACCACCAAAGGCCCGGGCATCATTGTTTCACGCTCACGCCCCGAGCTTGTCGGAAAATTTTTTGAAATGGAAATTCCTGAAATAGCAAGCGGCGTCGTGCAAATAAAAGGCGTTTCCCGCGAAGCAGGCTCGCGTACAAAAATCGCCGTTTGGACAGACCAAGACAACATTGATCCCATAGGATCGTGTATAGGACAGCGAGGCGCCCGAGTACAAACTATTATTTCCGAGCTTAAGGGCGAAAAAGTTGATATCATTTTATATAGCGAAGATCCGGAAGAATATATTTCAAACGCCCTGAAGCCGGCGAAAATCACTTCTATGAAATTAAATAAGGAAATAAAATCCGCTGTTGTGTGCGTGCCGGAAGATCAGCTTTCGCTTGCTATTGGAAAATCAGGACAAAATGTACGGCTTGCCGCGCGTCTCACGGGATGGAAAATTGATATTGAAACCGACGGCAAAGATATGGTAAAAATTGAAGAACCTGCGGCTGAGCCTTCTGAATTGGCAAAAGAAAAAATTCCGGCGGGTTTGGAAAAACCAGAGGAAGAACCGAAAACTGAAGAAGTAAAAAAAGATGCAAATGAAGATACTCCCAAAAAAGAAAAAAAATCAACAAAAAAAACGAAAAAGGAGAAAAAGGATAAATAATTATTAAATTTGTATCTATGAAAGTTGAGATGAAACCGCTTCCAAGGGGGCAGGCCGAATTTATAATTGAAATAACGCCCGCGGAATATGATCCGTTTTTGAAAAAAGCCGCTCAAATGATTTCCGAAAATATAAAAACTCCGGGATTCAGGCAGGGAAAGGCGTCTTTTGAAATTATTGTAAAACAGGTTGGCGAAACAAAAGTCTGGGAAGAAGCGCTTGAAGGAGCTGTACGAAAAACGCTTTTTGACGCGCTGAAAGAAAAATCCATTGATACGGTGGGCTCGCCAAAAATTGAAGTCCAAAAGCTTGCTCCCAATAATCCGGTGATATTCAAAGCAACCGTCAATCTACTTCCAAAAATTGAAAGCCTTTCATACGAAGATATAACGGTTCGTAAAAATGCCATATCAATAGATAACACGAAGATAGAAAAACAGCTTCACGAACTCCAAAAAATGAGAGGCAAAGAAATTTTGGTTAGCCGCGAAGCAAAAAAAGGCGACAAGGTTGAGATAGATTTTTCTTTATCAATAGATAATGTTTCGCTTGACGGAGGCGACGCAAAAAAATTCCCTTTGTATCTGGGTGAAAATAAATTTATTCCGGGATTTGAAGAAAATGTAATTGGCCAAAAAGCGGGAGAAACAAAAGAATTCAAGCTGACGTTTCCAAAAAATTATCATCAAGAAATTGTTGCCGGCAAATTGACCGACTGCAAGGTAAAAGTTAGCGGAGTGTATGAAATACAGCTCCCCGAGCTTAGCGATGCGCTCGCCCAGGATTTAAAATTTAAAGATCTCAATGATCTGAAAGATCATCTGAAAAAAACTCTCGAGAAGGAAGCCAAAAGCGCCGAAGAAAGAAGGCTGGAAGATGAAATCATAGACAAGCTTTTGGACAAAAACCGGTTTAGTGATATTTGCGATGTTTTGATTAATTCAGAATCAAAAACCATGCTGGCGGAAATTGAGCAATCGGTTGCCGGCCAAGGCGTTTCTTTTGATGAATATTTATCCCACATGAAAAAAACCAAAGATGAAATGCTTATGGAGCTCGCGCCTTCCGCGACAAAAAGAATAAAAGGAGCAATCCTCTTTAGAGAAATTGCAAAAAATGCTTCCATCTCGGCATCCGAGGATGAAATAACCCAATCCATACAATCTCTCAAAGAACAATACGCGCACGACGAAAATGCGAAAAAAACACTTGATAGCCCGGACTACCGCCATTATATGTCGCATACTCTCACGTCGCAAAAAGTATTACAATTTCTCAAAGAAAAAATCATTAAATAAGATACTAATATACTAATGCATGCGAATGATACGAATAGCTACGAATCCTCTTTAAATTTCTCCCTCTCCCCGCTGCGGGAGAGGGTCGGGGTGAGGGGAATATTCGTACAATTCATATATTCACATAATATATCCGTATTATGCAAATAGCCATCATCTCCGATTCGCACGACAATCTCCCGAATATTTACAAAGCGCTGGAGCATATAAAAAAATTAAAAATTGTTACCCTTATCCATTGCGGAGACGTATGCGCGCCGGCCGTGTTGGAGGAATTTGCGAAAAATTTTTCAGGTAGAATTTATGTAACGTGCGGCAATGTTGATGGCGATCATGAAGGATTTAAACGTATCGCAAAAAAATACAGTCATATAACAATTTTTGAAAACGCAGGCGAAATAAAGATTGAAAATACGAACATTGGCTTTGCGCACTATCCGGACGTGGCGCACGATATGGCAACACATGACAATTTTGACATAATATTTTATGGGCACAACCATAAGCCATGGGAAGAAATGGTAAAAAATACAAAATTATTGAATCCGGGGACATTGGCAGGATTATTTAATAAAGCGACTTTTGCGCTCTATGATATTGAAACAAAAAATGCGAAGCTCGTGCTTTTAGAAAAAATATGATATGAAAAAAATATCGGTTCGCGTTATAACGCGCGCATCAAAAAACGAAATAATTCCTTTTGGCACGGGTCTTAAAGCAAAAATAACAAAGCCTCCTGTGGACGGAGAGGCAAATGATGCGCTTATTAAAATGCTGGCAAAATATTATTCTATACCAAAAAATTCTATCAAAATCGTATCAGGAAAAACATCAAAAAATAAAATTATTGAAATATCGGATTGATTCTTTTACCGCAATGTTTAAAATAAAAAAACCGATTTTTATGAAATCGGATTTTTTTGCAACTTTTTTTATATTTTCACAATATAATATATTGCCCCTAAGAGACGATTTTGGCAATACAAATTTTTTAGCTATTTTTAGATAAAAAATTGAATTTTAAGTCATTATGCTTGACTTATACTTCTAAATATGCTAAACTAATATGTTGCACCTAATATTATATTTCGCATATATCTGCAGACAGCCCTCTATCGGCGCTCCAGTGCCTTATTTAGGAGGGAAAATGTGCCTGTAGTATCTTGAGTAATGAGTATTACTCAATATTCTGCAGGCACGACAAGCGGGGAACTCGCGAGAGGAAAATCTGGCTTCGGCTTGACTTCTCCTCAAGCTAGTTTCCTTGTCTGCAGATACATGCGAAATATTTTTTATTTATACCTCCCGTATTCGGGGGTATTTTTTATTCAAGGATCTGCGCGGTACCATCCGGCAATACAATGTCTGTGGAAGTGGCTGCTTTACCGACAAGCCAGGTTTCTTTCCATGCGACATAATGGCTTGCAAATGTTGTCTTTTTTATTGTACTATCGGCATACGTAACAATATAATCAAATGACGTGTCAGCTCCGTTGTGCGGCTTTTCAACAAGCCTTTTTTCTCCAGGCAACAATGTATCCGTATCAATAAACCTTGGCTCTCCCGGGCTTGTGATATTATATATTTTTGGTTTTTCCGGCGATATCTCGGATTTTCTGCCATCTAAAGTTCCAAAAAATTTAATAATTAAATCATCTTTATCCACTTCCGCAATAAGCAGAATGTGCCCGGGCGTGTCATTAACAAATTTATAATCCGGAGCTGGTTCATATATGGTCGCGTCAATCCCGGCGGGAGGCTCATAATACGAAACGCGGTATGAATGGTTCCTCCGCTCGGTGATTGGCAAACCAGCATTGAGCGTCGTTCGGAAAATCGTTGTTGCTATCTGGCACAAACCTCCTCCGAATTCCGGTATGGTTCTGTCTCCTTTTATGACAAGTTCCTGCAAAAATCCGTTTGTTGCATCAAACGGCTTTAGCGCATTGATAAGCGATAATTCTTCCTGCGGCTTGATCAAAAGCCCGTTTAAAAGCTTTGCTCCGTTGGCGATATTGAGCCTCCTATTCTTTGGACTGCCTGAAAAATTCGTAATGCCGATTCCTATCTGTTCTTTTATGCCCAAATTATTGATATCTTTAGTGCTCACAAGCGGGGGAATACTATCAACAATAATATCAATCTCACTGTTACCATTGATAAAATATTCTTTATTCATTTTATTATACGTAAGTTCATAATTTATCTTTCTTCCGTTCCTGGATGCCTGAAATTGGGTCACGCGCCCGTCAATAATTTCAAATTTCGCTTCAATGGGTTCTATAATAATTTTATCCGATACCCCCTGCAGGAAAGCGATTATTCTGTCGTGGTTGAAATGAATTCCAATGCGCTTTTCAAATTTTTTAGATCCAAAATCCATTATATAAAATTCCAGCCAATCCACAACCTGGTCTTTATGTATTTTCCAAGACAAAGATTCATACAAAATATTCGGGGTCGTTGTCTGCATTATTTCTTCTGCTAAAGGAAGGGCTGTCATTGCCTGCTCGGTAGTAATTTTCGGATGCACAAAAACTTGTTCAAGCTCAATGGGAGTGTTGAGCAAATAATAGAGCTGCTCGTTCAATTGCTGGATCCCTTTTTCATAATCAAACACAACCCCTTCTTGCTCCTTGAGAATATGCATTGTGGAATTGGATACGCTTAACGTTGCCTCTCTCCCGGGATTTTCCATTTCCTTAAACCCATTTTTTAAAATGCCCAGCACCTGTTTTTCGTTTACCGCAAACGAAATCGGGATATTTTTATGTGCCACAAAAGAAAGCAGTTGATGCATCAAATTTTGGATAACAGATCCGTCCCTGCCGTATGCATATGCTTTTTCAGCGGGCTCGTCTATGTCTATGGATATGATTACTCTGGAGAGATCGGGATCATTTCCAAAAATTTCTATCGGTACGATCACCTGTTTTTCTCCGTAAAAAAACGTTATGCCGTCTTTTGATATTTTTTCAAATTTCTTCTGTAGAATTGCGAGCGCTTCTCTTTTGGTTTTCCCGCCTATATCTATTCCGCCCGAGCGCACCCCTGGATATATGAGATCCGAGTATGCGCTTTCAAAAAAAAGCAGGCCCATAAGGGCTATGATTATAAAAAACAAAAAAATGGTTGTAAAAATTATCAACCATTGTAATATGCCAGAGGAATTTTTTTTCGCTCCTTCGGTGTTTATTGTGTCATTCGGCATGGAAAGCAAGCGTTAGCGTTATTCGTAGGTTTGTAATAACGAATTGAGAAAACTTTTTGCGTCCGCCTTCTTTTCTTCTGTTGGTACAATACCATCCTTGCTTAAATCTAATGATATTTTCACGGGAAATCCGGAAATGTAATTTTGCGGCAAAAATCTTTTCGGCAAAATCAGCTTTTGTCCGGTTTCAAGCACTATAGTGGCAGACACTTCGTCGGTTTGGCTGATTTTACCCGAGAGAAAAATGAATTTGCCGCCGTTTTTATCTATCATAAAATATTTCCTTTTTGCTTGCCTCTATCTTAATGTATTTTTTATAAATAATCAATGGGCTATGCCCAAAAGTTGTCCACATGCGTGAAAAACCCCTGCAAAATATTGAGGAGCGATTGACATAAGATAATTTTAACCCTATATTAAATAATAATATTAAAAAATATTATTGAATATAATATTTTTATGGTTAAAACAATTTATCTTAAAAAAAATTCCAAAAAAGAATATTTTCTCATCCATGGATATACCGGAAGTCCCGAAGATTTTAATGAATTGCCCCAATATCTGCATTCAAATTTCAATGCGGATGTTAAAATCATACTATTGCCCGGGCACGGAACAAAAATTGAAGATTTGGATGATTTGCATCTTGTTGATTTTGTACAACGGATAAAAGATGAGCTTGAAAAAGATCTACGTATGTACGATGAAGTAATCCTTGGCGGAATTTCATTCGGCGCAATTGTTGCCTTGCTTTTAGCAGGGGATTATCCTGTGTATGGAGTGCTAAGCGTAAACCCCGTACTAAAACTCAAGCTTCCATTTTCCTTATTGAGTACAAAAATGCTTCAAAAATATAAAAAATACTGGAAAAAACAACTTCCAAGCCATGAAAAAGAGTTGCGAAAAAATGCTTTTTATTATCAGCATATGCATGTAAATGGCCTGGATATAATACAAGAGGCAAAAAGAAATCTAAAAAAAAATATATCAAAAATACAATGTCGCGTGCTTACCCTATATTCCAATAATGACCCCCTAGGAAAAATGAGCGCTGTAAAAAGCTTTGAAAAAAAACTTTTATGCCCTCACGAGCACATGCGAATAGACGGCAAGAATCATAATATCTTTTTCATTGACGGGCGGAAAGCCTTGTATAAAAAAATAGGCGAATACTTTGAAAAAACAGCTAGCGTTAAAAGTATTCGCAACCAGCGGGTTGCGGCCATTGTGCCCGCGTACAACGAAGGGAAAAATATAGCAACCGTACTAAAAGTGCTGACGCAAGCACCTATTGTGAGCGAGACGATAGTAATTGACGATGGCTCAAACGATGATACTTCAAGCGTTGTAAAAAAATTCCCCCAAGTAAAACTACTCACAAATGAAAAAAATAAAGGAAAAGCGCAATCTTTACAGCGCGGCATTGACGCAACAAGCGCTGATATATTATTTTTTTGCGATGCGGATTTACAGGGACTGACAACGGACATCATACAACAAATCATCCAGCCGGTTATGGATGGGAAATACAGTATGTTTATCGGCGTCAGGGATAATGTTATGCAAAAAGCAATTACGTTTTTTGGAATAAATTCCGGAGAAAGGGCATTGCACCGGAAATTATGGGAAGATATGCCCGATGGATTTAAATTCCGCTACCGAGTTGAGGCTGGGCTCAATTTTATGGCAAAATCCCAAGGTATTGGTTACAGTTGGAAAAAATTTAATTACTATCACTCTATAAAAGAAAGAAAATACGGCTTTATTAAAGGCACTGTATTACGTTGGTGGATGAATTTTGATGTCGGCTACGCTTATGCGCTTGCTATGCTTCGCGCCGGGATTCGGAAAAAGATATAACCAATTTTTCTAAACTAAAAAAAAAATCGCCAAAAAGGCGATTTTTTATAAATAAAACTTTTCTATGGGGCGTAAGGGATTCGAACCCCTGACCGTTTGCTTAAGAGTCCGCCAGTTGGCGGATCAACCAACTGATCTTTTTTATACTGAAAAATACAATCTCGATATGGGGCGTAAGGGATTCGAACCCCTGACCGTTTGCTTAAGAGGCAACTGCTCTACCAACTGAGCTAACGCCCCCCATAATATAATTCAAAATTTAAAGTGCAAAGTTCAAAATTATGGTGTGCTTCGCACATTAATTTTTTAAATCATACAAAATTAGTCCTTCCGCCGGATAAATGATAACCGCAAATAATGCTTACCGCTCATTACCGGCTTTCTACCTTTATAGCAAAAAAATAACTCTTTGGCAATTCTCTTTATATAAATAACTTTTTTTTATTTTGTTTGTTTCGTGTAAATATTCGTGCCTATTCGTGTTTTGATTGAAACAAAAAACTCCCGACAGAGGAGTTTGGGTCAAGATCCCGTACCCCCACCTGAAGCTTACTCGCTAACAAACAATGAATAAACCTCAAAAGAGGGTACGGGATTTTAGCAAAGGAATATTTATTTCCTGCCTTTGAGAGTATCTTTCAAATTCTTTCCGGCCTTAAACTTCGGCACTTTCACGTTCGGGATTGTTATTTTTTCTGAAGGATTTCTCGGATTGACTCCGATTCTTCCCTTTCTCTCTCGCGCTGAAAATGTTCCAAACCCGGTCAAAGTAACTTCGCCACCCGTATTAATTGTCGTGGTAATGGTTTCGGTAATAAGTTCCAATGTCTCTTCTGCCTGTTTTTTTGATATTCCGATTTTAGACGCTATTACTTCTGATAATTCGGCTTTGTTCATGTGCTCTTCACCCCCTTTCTAATATATTTTATGTTTAATTAAATATTATTTAAATATTATATGATATTATGATACTACAATTCAATTTCTTTGTCCAGCCTCTCAATGGATTTCGCTTGCATCGTCTCCGTATCGATTTCCACCATAACAGAATGTATCAGACAAACGCCCTCTTCCACGGGCTCGTAACTCATGGATTTTTGCGTAAGAAACATCGGCAGGGTTGATTCTATTTTTCTTCCTATTATTGAATCTCTCGGACCCACCATGCCGGCATCGGTTACATAAGCCGTGCCTTTTGGCATAACCCAATGGTCGCACGTGGGCACATGGGTGTGCGTGCCAAATACCGCTGAAACCCGTCCGTCTACATACCAACCAAACGCCTTTTTCTCCGAAGTGGTTTCCGCGTGAAAATCAATTATTATTGCCGAAAGCTTTTCGTTTTTATATTTTTCCAAAATAGCGTCTATGGCGCGAAACGGGCAGTCAAAATTCATTTTCATAAACACCCTTCCTAAAAGATTCACAATCAAAACTTTCTTTGTGCCAACCTCAATAACAGATGCTCCTGATCCCGAGACGCCAGGAGAAAAATTATATGGGCGTATGATATGCGAGGAATCCGTATCCAATGATTTTGCAATTTCTTCCTTATCAAAAGCGTGATCGCCTAAAGTGACAAAATCAATACCTATGGACAAAAGCTCCTTGAAAATCTTTTCGCTTATCCCAAGCCCATGAGCCGCATTTTCGCCATTTGCAATTACAAAATCCGGCTTATATTTTTTCTTCATTTTCGGCAACTCTTCGGTCAATGCAGTTCTCGCCAGCTTTCCCACAATATCGCCAATGAAGAGTATTTTTAATGACATAGATATATGAAATCCGAAACTCGAATATCGAAATTCGAAACAATATTTAAATTCCAATTCTCCAAACAGATGTTTTAAATATTGAAATTTGAGTTTTGGGATTTATTTAGGATTTAGGATTTCGGATTTAGAATTTTATTGTATTTATCTTGCAAATTCAATTACCCGAGTTTCGCGTATAACCGTAACCCTAATCTCTCCCGGATATCGTAATTCTTCTTCTATTTTCTTTGCAATATCTTTGGCAAGCTTGTATACCTGGATATCGTCTACATCCTTTGGCGTTACAAACACGCGAAGTTCTCTTCCTGCCTGAATGGCGTATGATTTTTCAACTCCCTGGAATTGAGTGGCAATTTTTTCCAGTTCATCAAGTCTGTGCAAATACTTTTCGTACGTGTCTTTTCTGGCTCCCGGACGCGCGCCTGAAATGGCGTCGGCAACTTTGACAATAATAGCTTCAAGCGTCTTTGGCATATCTTCATGGTGTCCCTTGGCAATATAAGCTATCTCTTCCGATACATTAAATTTTTTCAATATATCGTATCCGATCTGCGGATGCCCGCCCTGCACTTCATGGTCAACGGCTTTTCCAATATCATGAAAAAGTCCGCCTCTTTTGGCAATAGCAACATCTGCTCCAAGATTTTGCGCTAAAAGGGTTGAGAGAAATGACACTTCAATAGAATGCTGTAAAATATTCTGGCCATAGCTTGTCCTATACTTCAGCCTTCCAAGAATCTGAACAAGCTTTGGATCAAGCCCGGTAATAGCGGTCTCATATAAAGCTTCTTCGCCTGCTTTTTTAATTTCAATGGCAAGTTCTTTTTTCGCGCTTTCAATTGCTTCTTCAATCCTTCCGGGGTGTATGCGCCCATCGGAAATAAGCTTTTCCAAAGCAACCTTCGCCACCTGCCGGCGTATGGGGCTAAAGCCCGATACTGTTATGGTTTCAGGAGTATCATCAACAATAATTTCCGTTCCCGTAAGCTGTTCTATGGTGCGGATATTGCGCCCTTCTTTTCCGATAATTCTTCCTTTCATCTCATCTGAAGGAAGATTTACAACCGATGTGGTAATTTCCGCCGCATGCGAAGTCGCGCATCTTTGTATCACAATGGTCAACATATCCTTTGCTTTTTGTTCAAGCTCATCCGACATGGTGTTCTCAAGCTTTCTGATGCGTTCAAACAGTATCTCCTGCATATCTTTTTCCACTCGACCCAGAAGAATTTCTCTTGCCTCATCCTTGCTTAATGCCGCAATTTTTTCTAATTTGGCAAACTGCTCTTCCTTAATTTTTGATATTTCATCTTTAATTGAGTTTATCTTATTTACTTTTTCCACAAGCTGTTTTTCTTTGGTTTCCAAATCAAGAATCTTCTGGTCATACAGCGCCTGCCGTTTTTCCAAAAGCTTTTGCGAATGCATAAGCTCCGACTGGATCTGCCTTGCCTCGTTTTTCGCGCTTTCAATAATTTTCAGCGCCTTGTCGTTTGCCTCAAGCAAAATATGCTTTTGTTTGGCTCGTGCTTCGCTGATTATCACCTCTATGCGCGCCTCAATAGTGTCCTTCCTGCGTATAGCCCAAATCTTGCGCAAATAATACCCAAGGGCAACGCCAAAACCTACTCCCAAAAAGAGTATTCCTATTACTATTAAACTGTCCATATATATCTCCGAAGTGGAGACAGAGAACCGAATATTTTACAAATATGCAAAAAGCTGCTACGAACTTTTTATGATTCGCGTGCTATTAAGCTTTTTGGATGAATATTACCTTTAAAAATTTGGTAATGATTGTGAGTGTGAGAAGTCATTTTTCTATCAAAATTTGAATGTATTTAGATGTCTCTCAGAAACTCTTATTCGTATTTCCCTATTTCCAAGATTATGAATTTTATTTATATTTATACACTATCACAAATATAATATTATTTCAAGTGCTGAATTTATTGAATTATAGTATTTTTAAATTGTTAATTTTTTATTAATAAATTTCTGCGACAAGACATAAAAAGTTATGATAAATATTGATATTTTATCTAAATTTAAATAAATAATAGTAAATACTCTTGACAAAATTTATTAGATATGCTATGATGTAAAGTTATGCTCATTACATGCCCCGTAACCGGCAGTAAAATTTCGAACAGATTCTCGTACAACTTGGACAAAATTAACTATATATAGATAGCAAACGTTTGAACTTGCTTATGACCATAGATAACGAAGAAAGGTTCGAAATTTTACTGCCCAATCTGAGCTTATTATGGCTGCCTGAAGTTCTCGTAATTTCAGGTGCCGAAATAAGCTCAGATCCTAAAAGCATTGTGCTTTATGGAAGACGGGCTTAGGATGCATCCTATATTTTCGGAAGGAGTCCACTGTGGACAACAAGACAAACGCGAGCAGCACGGTTCGTTTCGACAAGGGAATCGACATGGGGAGCGTCAAGCTTCCCAACAGGATCGCGAGGGTGGACTCATGGTCCAACTTCAACGAGCCGACCCTGGTTCTGGGACGGCCGGACTCGAGGGAGAAGTACTTTCTCCCCATCGACGTCTGGACCGACAAGAGAGGGGTCGTGAGGGGGTTGTACACCTTCCTCAAGAACCCGAAGTTCTCAGGGACCGACTGCTACCGCAGAAACGTGCGGGACAAGGTTGTCCGCGCACTTCCCACCGACACAGGTGTCACGTTCCGCGTCTTCGGAGACGAGGGCAACGGCGATGTGGTAGACAGGTTTGACCTGTCGAACGAGGACATCCAGGTGGTTCTGGCCGCGTACGAATTCTTCATGGTGCTTTTCAAGAAGCACGTGAAGTACTACCTGCCGGCCACCACGGTGGTCGCGGGCGGCACCAAGCCGGCCGGTGACTCCTCGGTCGCCCCACTCGTGAACGGAGTGGTCGCTGAGACCTCTCCCGACCAGAGTCCGATCGCGGACACCGTCGCCAAGTAAGGCGAACGCATCCTTGGGAGACGAGAAAGCTAAAAGCTAACTCGTCTCCCTCTTTTCTTTTACTAGAAACAAAATTTGTAGCAAAAGAAAAGATATAAAATAAATGCTGTTCCGCCGGATATACATTGCAACAAGCCTTCTTGCCGCAATATATGTCCGGGTGGAAGCGAAAAATGTTTTCGCTTTATGGCGGACAATGTGAACCTTTTAAATCAAGGAGAGCTTCCATGGAGAAGCAAACCAACGATCAGCGAGTCCAGGAAACAAGGAAGATTATCGTCCTCTCCGAGGAGACTCGAAGGCAGGTGGACGCCATCGTCCTCGGATCCATGGGGCACGCTCCAGCAAAGGAGCGCCTCCACACGCCCGCAACCGCGAGTCTCGTGGCAGCGTACGCGCACGCGTACTGCTGAACACCCTCGCCCCCATGGCGAGGGAACTCACAAAAAAGGCGAGATGTATCAACATCCCGCCTTTTTCATGCCCAATACATACAGGATTGACATTTTCGACACAATACGATAATGTGACACTTGTTATGTGTCCTTTTTTAAAAAAGCCTTTTTTAAGGAAAGGAAGCTTATGAACACGCAATATTGGCAAGGAGGAAATCGTGACAAAATATGCCGGAAATTTCAATGAATTTCCCAAAAGCGCATTTCATAAAACAATAAAACGAATCCTTTTGGGCGAAGATCCTTCATACAATTCAGCATTGGCATATTGGAGGCAGAAGCATCAGGATGCCATCAAGGAACTGCGCGGAGAAGGCAAGAGGTTTAAGTCAGAGGAAAAATTTGAGTCATTTGCACAAATCAATAAAAAACTTGAACCTTTGTATGAGGCAGTCAGGCGTGGCGACCTGGCGGAAATTGAGCGCCAAAAAGAAGAAATTGACGCGTGGGCCGAGCGCATGAGAGATAAGTCTCTTACTGTAAGCCCGCAAGCGCGCCAAGTAATTATGGAATGCACTATTGTGAATCTCTATTATTTGGCAATAGCCAAAACCATGATTGCCCTTCTTTTATCCGCAAAGCGCAAGCCATAAAAAACATCGGAGGGCATACATTGATCTTTCAAATATATAGCTTTTTTTCATAATCCCCGCAAATCCCCTTTGTATTGATTAAAATACTAAGGGGATTTTTTAATTGCCCTGCGCTTCTATTGCGCACTATCCCCAGGATTTGATATAATTTATTACAGATATTATTAATAATTTATAAAAATATGCCAGATAGCCCGGAAAAAACAATAGACCTGGCGAAACCGCCAAAAGATAAAAAAACAAAAGAAGCGCCCAAAGAAGTCAAGGGAATACCAAGCGCCACAGTGCCGAAAAAAACAACAAAAGAAGTTGATGAAGCTATTTCTTCCTTAACAGAATCCGATGCAAAAAAAATTCTTGAAGAAAGCAATGATTCTCAAAATGAAGAAGTGGCGCCCGCCACAGGGATAGAGACCGTTATTGCGCCGGAGACAAAAGGCCTGTTTGCTTCATTAAAAGAAAAAAGCAAAAACTTTTTACAAACAATGTATGAAAAAATTAAAAATACGGAAATCGTGCAAAATATTACTGACCGGTATCAGGTATGGAATAACAAACGCCTTAAGGAAAGGACGGATAAAAAAATAAACGATTTAAAGCTGGAAACATCTACGGAAGAGGCAAAAATTACAGAATCCACGCAATCAGCCGAAGAGGCAAAAAATGAAGCTGACAAAGCAAAAATGGCGATAGAAGCAGCCGGGCTGACATTAAGCCCGCAAGATGAGGCGCAACAGCGCGAAGAGATCGCGCAGTATGAAAACGACGCCGAGGCCAGCCGAGAAAAAATATTAACCAACGAGATGGAAGCAAACCGCACGGAAACAATAAGCAAAGAGTTTGAAACAAAAATCAAAGAAGCGCGCAGCCGTCTGGATGGCAGGCTTGAGGCAAAAATGAATTCAAATAATGAGCTTTTGGAAAGCTACAAAATTTCACAAGAATTTTATGTAGAGAAAATAGGGATGTGTAAAAATTTGATTGAGGAACAGAATGGAAATATTGAAAAATTAATTGCTTCGCTTGCCGCTATCAAAAAAAGCGAAGCATCTAAAAAACTTCTTGAAAAAAATATTGTAAAATGCAAAGAAAGAATTCAAAGGCTTAAATACACTTTGAGTGAATATGAAAAATATAATAATGAAGTTACGTCCAAAGCGGACAAGTTAAATCGGGCGAATGCCGATCTCCAGAATAAGCGGGATAAAATTATTGGGGTAGAAAAAATTAAATGGGAAAAGCCAGGGACAAAGCCCGTTGCTTCGAAAATACTTGACGGAGGAGAAATCAGGCTTGATTATGGCGGAGCAAAAACAATACAATTCCAAGGAGACATCTTCACTATTACGGACTCTGCCGGCAAAGCGGAAGAAATTCCTCTTGATAAAGCCAAGGACGCGCTTATTAAGCAATTTCAAGGATTATCTGCGGATGAATTAAGAAAAGGCGGGGTATCGGAAAAATTTATTGCCAGAATCCAAGCGCTTGAAAAAGCGACAAATCCGGAAGCAACAAAAGAAAAAAGCTTTAAAGCAAAAGATGTTCTTGCGCAATGGAATGAGCATGTTGGCAGCAAATCGCCGTTTAGTCATTTTGCCATTGAAAGCGGAGAAGATCCGGATCAAAATCTGGCTGATCCTGAAGGCGCAAGGAAATTTATTGAAAATAAGATTAAGGCTGGAGCGCCGGAGTCTATAAAAAAATTCGGCGGCATACCAAAACTCATACTGAACCAAGTTGATGCGTTTGTAAAAAAATTACAACAATAATTCCTTAAATATCATTATTATGAAAGCGCCAAATATAAAAAAACTTATTCAGCAAGTGCAGGCATCCATTACCAAATCCGACAAAATGATAAAAGAATCCAAGCCCCTGATTGAAAAAATGAATAAAGAAACGGCTGTGGCGGAAAAAGAGCATACCCAAAAACAACAAAGTATTGATCAAGATATTATTAAAATAACTCAGGATATGGATAAGGCAACAGTTCAATATGTAAAAGATACGGAATAGTTTAAAATTATTTAATACATAAAAAGCTCGCTTTTTCAAGCGAGTTTTTTAAATACAATAATATTCCAATCCCTGATACCCGATTACTGATTACTGATTACCTGTTACTGATCCCTGATACCTGATTCCTTTTCTCTCCATTCTTCAATTTTTTTATGGTTTCCCGACAAAAGTATTTTTGGCACGCGCCATACCTTTTTAACCCCTCCTCGCCTCCCCTTCGTAAGGGGAGGAGTCTTAAATTTCCCCTCCTTACCAAGGAGGGGTGAGGGGAGGTGTGACGGATAAAACACTTCCGGCCTCGTATATTGCGGATATTCTTTATAATCCAAATCTTTTGAAAACGTTTCATTTTTTAAAGCGTCTTTATGTCCGACAACCCCGGGGATATGGCGGGCAATGGTTTCAAGCAAAATCATTGCGGGAATTTCTCCCCCTGCCAAAACGTAATCACCGATAGAAATTTTTTCATCAACAAGCCTGTCGACACGAGCGTCAAAGCCTTCATACCTTCCGCATAATAATACTACCCGCTTATATTTTGATAATCTTTCCGCATCCCGCTGGGTGTATCTCTTGCCCGAAGGCGTAAGCATGATTATACGCGAATTTAGAATTTGGAATTTGGAATTTGGAATTTTTAAAGCCCTAAGGGCTTTGGCGATCGGCTCGATCTTAAGAATCATCCCCGGGCCTCCGCCATATAGACGGCCATCCACGGATTTGTGCGCGTCGTTTTTCTCCGCGTATTTTCTTAAATCGTGAATGCGAACGTCAATGAATTTCTTTTCCATGGCGCGATGCAAAATCGTTTCGGAAAAATACGATGTAAATATTTTTGGAAAAATTGTTATTATATCAAAACGCATTTGAATATGAATTAAGAATTATGAATCAAGAATTAAGGAAAATATATATATATCAACATCCCTTAATTCTTAATTCTTGCTTCTTGATTCTCGTCTATCAAAACACAAAACTCCGCATTACTGCGGAGCCTGTGTTTTAAAAAAAATTTATCTTAAATTTTGAGGTCATCAACGACTGAAGTATCAGTATCTTCTCTTCGATCTTCTCTTCGTGGTGGTCTCATTGAACCTTCTGGTTCATAAATCTTGAGGTTTACTCTCGCATTATTCTTAGCACCTACAATTTTAAGCAAGGTGCGGATTGAGCGAGCAGTCTGGCCTTGTCGGCCAATGACATAACCCATATCTGCTTGATTAATGTGGAGGGTGAGTAAAACTCCCATCTCGTCAACCGTTCGTTCAACTTTCACATCCTCTGGATGTGATACGATCGCTTGGACGATTGTTTCCACAAACTCTTTATCTTTGTGCTCAGCCATATCAATATATCTTAATTATAAGCCTTTGTGCTTCCAGTACTGTTGACCAATAACAGTCTGGGCATTTATCCCAAATAACTTGGAATGTAAAATAACAATCTTACATATAACATTCTACCATAAATACAAATTTTGTCAAGTACGTACTAAATTTTATCTAATTTTAAATAATATATAATATTTTATGCCTTTGGCGCTTCTTGTTTTGGCGCTTCCTTGCTCGCTTCACCCTCTTTTTGCTTTTTCTTGTGCTTAATCTTTATTTTCGGCCCGCTTACAATATTCTGAATCACCATGAGATTATGTACTGAAGGGGAGAGCTGCGCACCCTTTGAAATCCAATGTAAAACACGCTCTTTTTCCACATTGCATACCTTTGATCTTGGATTATAATTGCCCAAAAGTTCTAAATAGGTGCCAAAAGTATCCCTTGCTTTTTCGGACACTATAATTCTATATGAAGGATAATTCTTTCTGCCAATCCGCGAAAATCGTATCATCAACATAATAAATATAATAAATAAATAATAAACCCGCGAGTGGATCTTATGTATAAGATAATATAATACGGGCTAAAAAATGTCAACAGCCGCACTCGTACATTTTGCTGTTATATAAAAACCCCTTGATGTTTTTTCAAGGGGTTATCCCGCATTATGGGGGATTATATGAAACGCAGCCAAGAGTGTCGCCTGAAAAATCTATTCCAGAAACATCGGGTCCGGGAGACGGAATCACGGGTCCGTTCACAAAAAGATACATTAATATATAGATGGCGTCGGAAATATCAATCTCCCCGTCGTCGTTTACATCTTCGGAATCATCGCACGTTCCATGTGTCGGATCAATGAAAAGATCCAAAAGAATAAAAACGGCATCGGAAATATCATGAATACCGTCAGCATTCGCGTCACCCCGAAGAAACGGAATATAGACCGTGGTACCGGTGGGCTTGACAATGGCAAATGGGGAAAGATTGTTCACCTTCCCCTCTACCTCATCCACCGAGGGATACACTGCTGTTGTGGCATCCTGCCAGGTGGTTCCGGTATAGTGAAATATTTTATTCTGAAGATCCTCAACCTCATCTACCGGGTCGGCATCATCATACGCAAGGGTAACAACAATATTTCCGCTGAATGTGGCGGTTGTCTGGATATCAAAATATCTTCCGCCGTTCACCTGAAGGTCGCCGGGCAGCGGGGGGTTGCTGGAAGTGCGGACATCCACAGTTACCTCTCCTGCGCCAGTAACGTTCTTAAAATCCAAGACAACTTCATCTCCTATGCTGACGGTGGTATTTGCTCCCGCCACGGTCTGAAAACCGGTCTGTATCTGGCGCACACGATAATTTCCCGTGTCGGCAATTAAGAGGTCGCCGTTTGCAAGACATCCCACTCCATAGGGGAAAATGTGCTCGCCATCAAGCGCCCATTGGTTGTCTCCGGTAAACCCCGGAATGCCGTTGCCGGAAAGAGTTTCAATTATATTTGTAGCAAAAGTGATGCAACGGATAATATGATTTCCAGAATCGGCTACAAGCAGCCTATTGTCGGGTGTGAGCTCAAGCTTGCTTGACTGCTCGGCGTCAAAATAAAACTGCGCCAGTGTGGCAAGCCCTCCGTCGCCGAAATATCCTGCCGAACCTGTTCCGGCAAATACCGAAATGATACCGAAAGTATCCACTTTTCGTATCCGGTGGCGCGCCATTTCCAGAATATACATCGTCCCGTCTTGTGCCACGGCAACATCACCTGGCTCTGAAAGCCCGGCATTGACAGCGGGGCCTCCATCTCCCTCCTCGGTTCCTTTTTTTGAGGAATCACCGGCAACAATTGAGGCATTTCCGCTCATCTCTATCTTGTATATAATCCCCAAGATCTGGTCTGCTATATAGAGATTATTTCCAGAATCAACTGCCGCGCCACGAGGGTACGAAAGCGGATTCTCTCCAATGTTCATGGTAACTATGATGTTATTTACATCAACCGCTCGTATAACATGGTTTCCCGCGTCAGCAATATAGGTATTGCCCAACGAATCGCGAACGACATCCGACGGATTATTCAGTTCCGCGTCAACGGCAAGCCCTTCGTCGCCAGAGTATCCCGGCATGCCTCTGCCGGCAAATGTGGAAATAATCCCCGCCGAGTCAACTTTCCGGACGCGATTGGCATCGTTGTCAACGACAAGATAGCTCCCGTCGCTTAAACCGAACACAGAAACAGCATTCTTCACGCTTGCATTCACCGCAGGGGCATTGTCGCCCAAGTCATCGTACGCTCCAATTCCGGCGCTTGTTTTCAAAATGCCGTCTTGCGAAAATCCCCGGCCGCACATACATGCCACAATCACCACGAATACTCGCCGCTTCATACAACACCTCCGAAAAAAAAGTTGTAAGGAACCATCATAAAGAGCAAGGGGATTTAAAACAAAATCCACATATACCATACCATATCCGCGGATAAAAAACAATTATTTGACAATTTTTTCCGCTTCTTCCATCTTCAGGCTCAAAATTTTAGATACCCCGTCATCTCCCATAGTCACCCCGTAGAGAATCACCGCCCGATACATAGTCGCCCGATTATGCGTAACCACCACAAATTGTGTTTTGTGAGAAAGGTCGTCCAAAATAGCGGCAAAGCGCTCGGAATTGGCTTCATCTAAAGCCGCGTCAACTTCATCCAATACGACAAATGGCGGGGGATTGTTGGCGATGATCGCGGATATCAAAGCAATGGATGTAAGCGCGCGCTCGCCGCCCGACATCATATTTATGCTTTTTAATTTCTTTCCCGGTGGGGTCGCGATAATTTCAACCCCCTTAATTACTTTTTCAGAACTTCCGCGGAGCATTTTTTTAATTATCTCATCCTCTTCCTGCGCTTCATCAACAGCTTCAACCCCCTCCATGGCCAGCTCCATTTCTTTTTCTTTTTTTTCTTCCTTCTCCGACTCCTTGATTAAAACAAGCTCCGCCTTGCCGCCATGGAACAATACTTTAAAAAATTTCTGGAATTCGCAATTGATATTTTTGAATGAGGCATTGAACTCATGGTGTATGGTATTATCTAATTCAATAATAATGGTTTTTAAAGATTCTATGGATTTTGAAAGGTCATTGCATTGCGTATCTAAAAAATCATACCGCTCCTTTGTTTCTTTATATTCTTTCACGGTTTCAAGATCTATGCCTCCGATGAGATCAAGCTGATGCTTAAAATTATGTATTTGTCGCATGAGCTCATCCGTGCTCACGTGTTCTTCTTTATAATCCTTAAGCCATGACTCGTCTTTTAATTCCTGTTTAATTTCAAGCATTATATCTTCCACTCTCGTATCGTGCTTGGCAAGCTCAATTCTTATATCGCTTAATTGCCTTGAAATGCCGTTATATTCATTTTGTTTTGACTGGAATTTTCTCTGCAATTCAAAAAATTTTCCTTTTTTTTGCTCTTCGCTTTGATTAAAATTAACAAATTCTTTTTTTGCCGCATCCAAATCAATATCCAATTTTTTTAATTTTTCAATCACTTCTCGCGCCTTTTTCATAAGCTCGGAATCGGGCTCCTGCGGAATTTGTTTTTCCACTTTCGGTTTTTCTAAATTTCCCACAAGCCGCGTTATGCTATCGGATACTTCCTGAAATTTGATCTTGAGCGCCTGAAATTCTCCAAGTGTTTTTGCCGAAGAAAAAACGCGGAAAAAATCTTTATGCAGCCGATCCACTTCTTTAAGTTTTTCCAAAACCTGATCAAGCTGAAGCGGAACCACGCGCGCGATTTCTTTATGCTTTAATAGCTCTATTTTATTTTCCAAAATAAGCTGCTCTTCTTTTACTATATT